>OHHT01000099.1_pt1 | contig 40867 bp, 37 predicted proteins | sample 1568061 | NCBI WGS metagenome assembly OHHT01 (sample SAMEA3879550, study PRJEB24766) | human gut metagenome | biome: human-associated habitat; feature: feces | place: USA | collected 1985/1987 | reverse complement strand
GGACTGGCGTCCCTGCGACCCGCCTTGGGGCTATGCCCCAACCCCCATACCGAGATATATAAATATAAATAAATTGTAATCGGAGAAATCAAATGAAACTGTATCTTACCGACCTTGACGGGACGCTTCTTGACCATAAGGCGCAAATCGGACGAATGACAGAGGCACTGATGAACAGGCTTATTGACGATGATATAAAGATAAGCTACGCCACCGCACGTTCCGTGCATTCAGCCGAGCCGAAAGTAAGCTGTATCAATTTCAGGCTGCCCGTGATAACTCATAACGGCGCTTTTATAATCGACCCTGTCACAAAGGAGCGTATCGTAACGCATTTTTTCAGCGAAGAATCAAAATCGTTCATGAAGTCATTTTTCTATGAACATAAAGAATCAGTGCTTGTGTACTCGGTCATAGACAATTACGAAAGAGTAAGCTATCTTAAAGAACGGCTCAACAAAGGTACGGAGCGCTATTTAAAGGACAGAGCCGGTGACAGAAGAATGCACCGTGCAAAAAGCTATGACGAACTGTTCGAAGGCGATATTTATTATATAACGCTTATTGAGCCTGTAATGAAGCCCGATGAGCTTGACCGATATTTTTACAGAACGAACGGCTTTTCAAGAAACTATCAGCCCGATACATACGATACCGATGAATACTGGTATGAAATCTACCGTGAGGACGTTTCAAAGGCAAATGCGGCACTGAAGCTGAAGGAGCTTGTCGGTGCAGATGAGCTTATAGTTTTCGGCGACAATACAAACGATATATCAATGTTTACGGTTGCCGACAGATGCTATGCCGTATCCAATGCAACAGATAAGCTGAAAGAACTTGCAACGGGGATAATCCGTTCAAACGAGCAAGGCGGTGTGCCTGTGTTCATACAGTGCGACAGCTGTACGGTAAGACAGTATGATAAGCAGCCTCTTTACGTTTCACCCGACAACGCACGGTTCAGCGCCTGTACTGCTACCGCCGACAGCGGCGACGGTGTGGGCATACTGAACGAAAAGCAGATACACGCAACGCTGAAAAGCTATTTTGCCGCCACTCTTTTCGATAAGGAAATAAAGATAGGCAGTTACTTTGCCGACCTTGTTACCGAAAACGGAATTTTTGAGATACAGACGGCAAACTTCAGCTATCTTGTACCTAAGCTGAATACGTTTCTCAAAGCATCGCACGTTACGATAGTCTACCCTTTTCATAAAAAGAGCCGCCTTAATTATGTCGATAAGGCGACAGGCGAGATACTGAAAAGCGGAAGGAACGTTACCGCAAGCGATATGACCGATTTTTTCCTTGAACTGTACCGAATCAGGCAGTACCTGAACGACCCGAATCTTACCGTCTGCATTGCGGATATAGCCGTAGAAAATCTTCGCTACTGCGCAAAGGATATGAAACGCAGAAAGACAGACAGAAAGGTAGCCGTTCCCACCTCCCTGCTTCGCCTTACGTTTCTTGAGGACAGCGACAGCTACCGATGCTTTATCCCCGAAGGATTACCCGAAACATTTACGCTTAAAGAATTCAGAAGGTGTATGCGTTCAGGCGATGCAGGCATAGCAATAAAAATTCTGCAATATGTCGGAGTAATTGATTATATCGGCAAAAGAGGCAACGAATATCTTTATAAAATCACATAAACGAAAAGCTCCCGTAAACCGTTTTGTCGGCTTACGGGAGCTATTTATTCATCGCCCTTAAGATACCTTACCGCTATCTGCGTCCTGTGTTCAAGACCTGTTTTTTCAAGTATCACGCTGATATAATTTCTCACCGTACCGTTTGACAAAAACAGCTTTTCGGCAATTTCTGCGTTCGAACAGCCGTCTGCGATCAGCTTTACTATATCAAGCTCTCTTTCGGTAAGCAGACCGAAAACGGCGCTCTTGCCATAGCATTTTACTGCGGCATCACGGATATACGACAGAATATCCTGCTGGAATACCGTACCGCCGTTATATACCGTCCTCAGCGCACTGAAAATCCCGTCTGTCTGCGTGTTTTTGAGAATATAGCCGCTGACCCCGACTTTAAGCGCACGCTGTATAAGCTCCTGCTCGTCAAACGTTGTCAGCAAAAGCGGCTTGCAGAGATTTTCTTCAAGCATTATCTTTGCGGCTTCAATTCCGTCCATAACCGGCATTCTTATATCAAGCAGCGCTATATCGGTCTTGTATTTCCTGCAAAGCTCTACCGCTTCCGCACCGTTGCAGGCGACACCGGTCACCTCGAAATCAGGCTGTGACGAGATTATCATCTTAAGCCCCTCACGGATTATGCTGTCATCATCTGCTATAATTATCTTCATACGTTCTCCTCTTTCAGACTGAATATGTTTACTACCGAAAATCCGTCCGTCTGTGCAGGAAATATGCACTTTCCGTCCGTAAGCACCGTTCGCTCCTCTATCGCCGTAAGACCCGTACCCTTTCTGAAGCTGTCGCTTCCCTTGCCGTTATCCTTGAACTCGGCACGGATCACCTTGTTCATAACCGATATTTTCAGCGAAAATTCGTCCGCTCCCGAATGCTTGAGCGTATTTGTAAGCGTTTCAACGAGATTTTCTTTTATGCAGTTCCATATACGGAATGTGATCTTATCTAAGTCCCCCTTGATTTCAAGCGTTGTCCTTATGTTATATTTTGCCTTATATTCACCGAGTATCTCTTTAAGCTCGCTTATTCCTATTGTTTTGCTGTCGGGACGTTCCTCACGCAGTGCCTGCCTTATATCGTCAACTCCGCTTCTGAGGTTATCGGTTACAGTTGTAATACATTGCTCCGCACTGTCGGGGTTTGTCCTGATGTTCAGCTTTGCCGCCTCAAGCAGAATTATACTTCCGGAAATACTGTGTCCGAGCTTATCGTGTATCCTTGCTGAAAACCGTCTGCGTTCTTCGACAGCCGCAGATTTCTTTGCTGTTTTAGCGTATTCTTCAAGGCTTGCTATCCTGCGGTTGAGGCGAACAGTTTTCTCTCTGCTGTCCGCAAGCTGTTCACGGCATTTGATAAGCTGCCCTGCGGTAATATGGGCGACAGTGAATGCCACGAGCATTATAATAAGTATCAGCACATCAATAAACGGCGGTTTTACTATGAAAAGAACAAGCAGTACCGAAACAGCGCCGATATGTCGGAAATACTTTCCTGCGCCGAATTTATCTACAGCGAAGATCACGGCAAAGCACAGCACGAATATCAGATTGTCGCTGTATATAAGAAATGCGATAAAAGCCGAAACGCACGAACAGACCGCCGCCGCTTTATCCGACTTTTTAAGCACCGACAGCAGATATTCAGCCAGAGCAAAGCAGGAAAAGGCGAGTACGGTAAGCACCGTATCGCCCGAATCACAGTTATTCATTATATTCATAGTGCCGAATGCGGCTGTTGCCGTGAGTTTGAATACAAGATATATAAGTGACAATTCGTATTCCTTTCGTTACGCCTTTGAAACTACCGACTTTCTGCCGAAAAGTGCGGCGCTTGCAAGCATTATAAGCAATGTGTAGAGTATAAGCACGCATATATTTATTACAGGCTGTTCAGCCTCGCCCGACATAAAGCCGACATACCAGTATTGCGGCGTGATATATGACAGATATTTCAGCATACCTGCCGTTTCGTCTATCGGGAACCACGCACCGCCGAGCAGAGCGCCTATCGAGGTGATACAGCCCGAAAGCGTGGCAAGTGCCTGCTTTGAGCTTATCAGCTGTGCGAGCATTATTGATAATGCCGAGTTGAACAGAGAATAGATTATTACGGCGGCAAACACAAGCGGATAGCCGGCTGTCATCTGAGCGCCCGTGATAAGCAGGTACAGCGGTAAAACGACAAGTGCCGTAAAGGATATAAGCACGCTTGCCCCAAGCGTTCCGACAATGTACTGTACGCCCGTTACAGATGAAACAGCCATTCTGCTGTATGTTCCGTACTGCCTGTCTTCCATTACCGCAAGTGTGATAAATATGCCGATAGCTGTGACAAGCATTATCATAAATCCTTCGGAGAACTTAAAGCCTGCAGAGACATATTCGTCCTCCCTGTCGGATGTTACCGCATTTTCCTTAGTGAGCTTTGTGTCGGCGGCATCGCTGTTCATAATTTTTGAAAACAGCTCTGCATCGCCTTTTGCGGCATCTGCGGCAATATTGACGCTTCTCATAAAGCCTTCAATATATACCGAGATATAAGCACCGTTTTCGTAATCGTCAAGAGTGGTGGATTTTATCTTCACGTCTTTTCCGCCGATTACATTCTTTTCAAAGCCCTGCGGTATCTCTATTATAGCAGAAACGTCACGGTTAATCAATTTATCATTGAATTTTTCTTTGCCGTCCTCGATAATGTTCATATTTATCCTGTCGCTGAGATAGCTTTTCAGCATTGCGGAAAGCTCCGATTTATCGTTATCGCTAAGGGCGATGTCTATCTTGTCGTTTACCGAGAACACGTTTGCTATCGGTCTGCCGCAGTAATAAAGCCCTATACTGCCTGCCCCTACAAGAAGTGCGATTACAAGTGCGTATTTAAGACGCTTCAGCATACCGAAAAATACCGTTCTTATATTATTCATAATACGCTCCCCTTTCAGACGGATTTTTTCACACGGAATATTGCCGCACCGATAAGCGATACCGCAACCGTCACAGCAAGGCATACCGCAATTACCGCCAATGCACCGTTGCTTTCACCGTAAAGAGTAAGTCTGAATGCCGCTTGCTGAACGATATAAGGCGGCAGCTTGTCGCTGAACCCTTCGATGAATACCTGCTTTGAAAACGAGCCTGAGAAGAACAGCAATGCCCATGTAAGCGGTATCACGATGCTTTCCGCAGGTATTTTTATCAGTACCCCTATCAGCATGCCTACAGCTATCGTCGCAAGTGAGCAGCAGGAGAACAGCAGGAACAGAATAAGGTTTCCGACAAAGCTGTCGCAGTATTTTGCTCCGAACACAAACACCGAAAACAGCATTATCACCGCATTTCCTATAACTGCGGGGGGAAGCGTACCGATGAGCTTTCCGAAAAACAGCTTTACTTTGCCGACAGGTGACAGATAAAGACGCTGCAGGGTGAATATCCTTTCCTCGTCCTTAAGAGACGTACTGCCCATTATCATATGCGACATGAATATCATCATTACCGCCATACTCACCGCATAATAGTCCATCATACTCCGTGTAACGCCAAGTCCGTCCTGCTCTACAAATGACTTTTCGGTATCGGTATCTGTATTCATAAGCAGTGACGGGTCGGTCGATGCTATTTTATAATATGTATCGGATACAGCAATGAAAGAATTCAGCACCGAGCCGAGCGCCCTGTTTGCAATTTCGTTTCTGCCACAGTATAACAGAATTTCCCCATTTTTAAGCTCGATATATGCGTCTATATCTCCCTTGTCGGTAAAGCTCAGTGCGGTTTTTTCATCGCTTGCCTTTTCCGCCTTTATCATACTGATATTGCCAAGAAATTCGGCAAATGCCTTGCCGCTTTGCTCGTCTGTTTGCGTAACACTGTATTGCAGTTTAATTTCTCCTATGTCATAATCCGCTATATCAAGATTCTGAAGCATCGTTCCGAGAAAGAATACCAGCAGTACCGGGAAGAAAAGCCCCATGAATACGTTTGCGGGGCTTCTGAAATACTCCCTAATCTGTTTTATTATCAAACTAAGCATATTTCCGCTCCTTAACGTATCTCGTGTCCTGTAAGCGACAGGAACACAGCGTCCATATCCGGCTTTTCCGTGCTTATCTCGATTACAGGCAGATTTTGCTTTACAAGCTCGCTTATAACGTGTGAAATATCGTTACAGCTTATGCTCATATCAACGCTTATCATATTGTCGTTAAATTGCACCCTGTTTACATCGGGCAGGCAGGAAACAGCCCTTGATACTCTGCTTCTTGTTTCGCTGTCGCACTGCTTTGTGGTGATATGTACCGTACAGCTGTCGGTTATCATCGTTATAAGTTCCTGCTGTGTACCCTCTGCCACAAGCCTGCCTTTATCAATTATAGCGACTCTGTCACAGATTTCCTCTACCTCGTGCATATAGTGCGAGGTATATATTACTGTCGCACCGCTTTCACGCAGTTTCTTTATCGAACTCATTATATGCTCTCTTGACTGTGCGTCAACGCCTACGGTAGGTTCGTCCATAACTATCAGCTTCGGTTTATGTGCTATACCGCAGGCAATGTTAAGTCTGCGTTTCATACCGCCCGACATTTTCTTCGGCTTCATATCCGCCTTATCTGCAAGCCCTGCAAATTCGAGAGCGGTCATTGCGTTCTTGTGAAGCTGTTCGCCCTTGAAGCCGTACAGCGAAGCGAAAAATTCAACGTTTTCCTTTGCGGTAAGATACGGGTACACCGCTATCTCCTGCGGAACGCATCCGATCATCCGTCTTATCTCCGCTCTTTGCTTCACTGTATTCATACCGTCTATCGTCACACTTCCCGAAGTCGCTTCGTCAAGTGTTGTGATAATATTTATCGTGGTTGACTTTCCTGCTCCGTTAGGACCTATAAGTCCGAATATCTCACCCTCGCTTACATTGAAGCTGAGGTTATCCACGGCACAGTGATTGCCGTAATTCTTGACAAGGTTGTTTACGCTTGCAAATATCATAAGTATTCCCCTTTCGGCTGTTTATTTATCTTACTGTAACGATTATACACCTGCAAAGAGGATTTCACCAGTTACAAACGGTATTTTTCCGTATGACATTTGTAATAAAAAGCTCTGACGGAGCATTAACCCCGTCAGAGCCTTTGACTTATTAAGTTATTGATTATTCATCGTCGGCTGAGATGCTCTCTGTTCTGTAAATGAACTTTACAGTGCCTTCTGTCTTATCCGACTTACCGCCGAATGTGTCATAGTCCTTGCCTAAAGCTACTGTAGCCTTCAGCTTGTCGATAAGTCCTGCAATATCGCCGTCAACAGCGTCTACTATCTTCTTGACAGCCTTCTCGTTGAACTCTTCCATACCGTCGTTCAGCTCCTTAGCACCATCCCTTAACTGCTTTACACCGTCAATAAGAGTTGCTACACCGTCATTGAGCTTATCGGCACCGTCCTTAAGGTCGCCTGCACCGTCATGAAGCTGCAATGCACCGCTGTGAAGTGTGCCTACACCTGCAACAAGGCTTGTCGTACCGTCCTTTAACTGTCCTGCGCCGCTGTCAAGCTGTGTTGCACCGTCATAGAGTGTGCCGATGCCTGCAACAAGGCTTGCCGTACCGTCCTTAAGGTCGCTTGCACCCTTGTCAAGCTGATTTACGCCTGAGATAAGCGTTGAGCCGCCGCTTGTAAGCTGCTGTGTGCCGCTCTTAAGCTGTGCAGCACCGCTGTGAAGATCCTTAGTACCGCTGTAAAGCTGTGTAGCGCCTGCCGACAGTGTCTTTGAGCCGTCATATGCGCTGTCAACGCCTGCCGTATACTCAGTAAGTCCTGTGTAGAACTGATTGTAGGAATCAAGCTGTGCGATAAGATTCTTTATCGTTGTCTGACCTGCCTTAGCCTTTGCTACAGCTTCGTTTATCTGCTTTGTGACCTTTTCGCTTTTCATATTCTGCTCGATAAGCTGTTTCTTCTGTGCTTCAACATTTGTGCTTATCTGAGCCTTTACAGCATCTGTTGCCATCTGAGCGGAAACTGCGGCTGTAACCTTAGCCTGTACGGCTTCGGGTATTTGTCCTGCCTTTACTGCCGCATTGTACTGCTCTGCGGTCATATTATAGCCTGCGGCTTTGAGAACACCCTCAAGCACCTTTGCCTGTACAGCTTTTGTAACGCCTGCTGTTATAGCGTCATTGTTCTTTTCTACCTCGGCAGTTACCGTTTTGAGTGCCGTATTGTAAGCAAGAGTGTAGACCTTATCCTTGTCAAGAGAATTTACCAGCTTGTTAAGCTCTGTCTTGTAATTCTTTATAGTCAGTTTAGGAACGGTAAGACCGGAAGCCTTTATCTGCGTTTCGGCTGTGGATAACAGTGTATCGAATACCTGCTTTGCGCCTGCGTTCAGCTGTTCGCTGTTTGATGAAAGCTCGCCAAGACCTTCGTTCAGCTGTGAAGCTCCTGCGCTTACCTGTCCTGCACCGTTCTCTACCTGAGATGCGCCGCTGTCAAGCGATGACGCACCGCTATTAAGCTTATCTGCACCTTTGATAAGATCATTTGCACCGCCTGCCAGTGCAGATGTGCCTTCCTTCAGCTTTCCTGCACCGCTGTCAAGAGCCTCAGCGCCTGTTTTCAGATCCTTGATACCGGCTACCAGAGAAACAGTACCATCCTTCAGCTTTACTGCGCCTACATTCAGTTCATCCGCACCGCTCTTTAAATCGTTTGTGCCGTTTACAAGTGTGCCTGTGCCGTCATACAGAGTGCCTGCACCGTCTGCAAGCTGTTTTGTACCGTCTGCAAGTTCGCCCGATTTTTCAAACAGTGTAACAAGTCCGTCATAAAGCTGTGAAGAACCGTCTGAAAGCTGATCTACAGCGTCTGTGAATTCCTTGATGGTACCGTCAATATCGTCCATATTGAGCTTGTCGGTATCTACCTCGTTGAACAGCTCTGTCGTACCTACCGTCATACAGGTCATAAGCTCGAAATCCTTGACATCTGCGCTGATTTCAACGTATGAGGGAATTTCATAATCGTCCTTGTCAAGTCCTAAGTTTTCCTGCATACCGGGAAGCGCAAAGCCGAGAACCGCCGATCTGTCACCATCGTTTACCAGCTTGCCGTTGGTTACCTTTACGTTCGAGAACTTCTCGTTATCAAGAACCGTTCCTGTTACCATCAGGAAAGGAACGTACATCTGCGTATCCTTGCCGTCAATCTTTACGGTACGCTTTTCATTGTTCGTATAGTCGAAGCGGATTGTTACCTTGCCGCTCTTGCCTTTGATTTCATCGGGAGTGACCGTCTTGCCGTCAAGAGTATATGTAATCTTCATATCAACGGGGAGCGTCTTGTCTGTCGTACCCTGATAGTAAATGTCACTGCCTTCAGCCGCCCATTTGTAATTTTCACCGCTGTTTGTAAAACTCTCGTTGCCCTTTACATTCTTAATGTCCTTAAGCGAGGTTTCGTCCTCTATCGTGGCGTTGTGCGAGCCGTTCTTCAGCCAGTCGCTGACGATGACCTTCTTTGTTGTACCGTCTGCATTTGAGATGATATATACCGTTTCTTCCTTGCCGTCCGTATCCGAGCTGCTCTTTTCGCTGCTTCCGGTTTCTGTGCTGTCAGAAACGGATGACGATGTATTATTATCGTTTCCGCCCTGTGCGGCGAATGCGAGAAGTCCGGAAGATGTGCCTATCATTGCGGCGGCAAGAACTATTGAAACTATCTTTATTATCTTTTTTCTTATCTCTTTCATACTGTTGTCCTTTCTCAGTTCGTCTTTTTACCGGCTTGTCTTGCTTCTTTGAAGCCGAGGCTTGTGTGGATTATAATCTTATCGAACAGCTTGAGCATAGCGGGTAATAACAGGATTACCGATACCATACTTATGATTGCGCCTCTTGCCATAAGTGCGCAAAGTGAGCTTATCATATCTACGTTTGAATAAATGCCTACACCGAATGTAGCGGCGAAGAAGCCGAGCGCACTTACTATAATTGAGGGTATTGATGACTTAAGCGCTGTATAAACCGCTTCATTCTTGTCACTGCCCTTGTTACGTTCCTTCTTGTATCTTGTTGTCATAAGGATTGCATAGTCAACGGTTGCGCCAAGCTGGATGGTACTGATACAGATAGGTGCGATGAATGCAAGCTCTGTACCTGTGTAACACGGAATACCGAGGTTTACGAATATGGCAAACTCGATTACCGCTACAAGTATCAGCGGAAGTGAAACCGACTTAAAGGTTACCAGAATGATAAGGAAGATTGCGGCTATCGAAATTACATCAACTACCTTGAAGTCCCTGTCGGTTACTTCGATAAGGTCCTTCGTACAGGGCGCTTCACCGATAAGCATTGCCGAGCTGTCATACTTCTTTATAATATTGTTTATCTCGGTTACCTGATTGTTTACCTCGTCTGTTGCCGTTCCGTATTCACTGCCTACAAGCATAAGCTGGTACTTATCACTCTTAAGCACATCCGAGATAGAATCCGGAATTATCTCTGAGGGAACAGCCGAGCCGATAAGCGAATCAAAGCCTACCGCAAGGTTTACACCGTCAACCTTTCCGACCTCGTCAAGCATCGCCTTTGCGTCCTTCTGCGACAGCTTTGAATCAGCGAGTATCATATGAACGTTTGACATTCCGAAATCGTCCTTCAGCTTTGTATTGGCGATAACGAAGTCCATATCCTGAGGCATTGTCTGACTCAGGTCGTAATATTTCTGTGTGTTGTTATAGCCGTAAACCGCAGGTCCTATCAGCACTGCAAATATTATAAGGAATATCCACGAACGCTTTGTGATGAATTTTGCCACCTTGTCGAACTTCGGCATAAGCTGTTTGTGTCTTGTCTTTTCGATAGCCTTATCGAATACAAGGATAAGTGACGGGAGGATAGTTACACAGCCGATAAGACCGAATACAACGCCCTTCGCCATTACGATACCGAGATCCGCACCGAGCGTAAAGCTCATAAAGCACATTGAAAGGAAGCCGGCAATTGTTGTGATAGAAGAACTTGCTACAGAAATGATACTGTTTGAAATGGCATGTGCCATCGCACGTTCCTTATCGCCGTCAAATCTTACCTTCTGCTCGTTGTAGCTGTGCCAGAGGAATATCGAATAGTCCATCGTAACACCAAGCTGCAGTATAGCGGAAAGTGCCTTTGTTATGTAGCTTATCTCGCCTAAGAAGTAGTTACTGCCTAAGTTGTAGAGAATAGCCATACCGATACTTGCGAGGAAGATTATCGGGATAAGGAAAGAATCCATAAAGAGCATCATTACTACTACAGCAAGAACTACTGCGATAGCGACATATATCGGCTCTTCCTGCTCGCAAAGGTTTTTAAGATCTGTTACCATTGCGGACATACCTGAAACGAAGCACTGATTGTTAGTTACATTTCTTATCGTGTTGATAGCTTCCATCGTTTCATCGGCTGATGTCGATGTATCGAAGAATACCGCCATAACTGTTGAATGATCGGTGTTGAATGCGTCTTTTATCTTGTCGGGAAGAATATCCATAGGTATTGAAACATCTGCTATCGAATCATACCATATTACCGAGTCAACGTGATCTACCGCTTCTATTTTTTCTTTAAGAGCGGAAACGTCCTTCGGCTCCATATCTTCCACAATTATCATACTGAATGCGCCCTTGCCGAAGTCATTCAGCAGAATGTCCTGACCCTGTATGGTTTCCATAGTGTCGGGCAGGTAATTAAGCATATCATAATTTATTCTTGTAGCTATCATACCGAGTACCGAGGGTATCAGCAGTACGACCGCAACTATAAGAATGATTACTCTGTGCTTTGTTATCCATTTGCCAAGCTTAATCATCTTTGTCCTCCCTGTTGCTTGTTTCTACATAGATTTTGTCATCGGCGTGTACTTCTTTTTTTATAGCCTTGACTGTGTATGCGGCGATCCATATATTTGAAATGCCGTCCGCAAGCAATGTGATACCGAGCAAAACAGTAAGCGCTACCGCACTCTCAAAGGGATTTACGAGTAACAGTATTCCTATTCCGCCTGTAACTATTGCGCTGACAAGAATCAGCCACCAACTTCTTACGCCGAAACGCTTTGCATCAACGGCTGTCTGTATCTTCATTATGCCGTCAATCATAAAATAAATGCCCATTATGACAGGCACCAGAGCCATTATATTACCCGGATGGATAATAACTACAAGTCCGAGCAGAATCGCTATGATACCGAATGCAAAGTCAAACTGGAACGCCAGCCCGTAGGGGTCGGCTGAAAAATATCCCGTGATTTTTACAATGCCGAATACTATAGCCGCTATTCCGAGCATATAGCATACCGCAAGCATTGAAATCTCCGGGAAAAGAATAAGTATAAGTCCTATGACCGCTATTGCGGCGCAAGTGGAAATATATGCTGCTTTTGCACGTTTGATAAATCTCATGATTTTCAGTCCTTTCTTTTTCTTTACAGCTATATTTTAACCCGCCGTGACGGTTTATACAACGGTCAATCCTGCGCCGCTGTTCAATTTTAGGGCAATCGATATAAATTGACCGATTTTTAGGCAGATGCGACTTTTTGCCTAAAACTTGAATTTTTAACGGGAATGTTGTATAATTATAACCGTAAAATAGAAAGCAGGAGAAACCACAGGCTAAAAACGGAGGTAATATGTCCGAACTTACCAAAAGAGCAATACAGGAATCGTTCAAAAAACTGCTGAGCAATCAGTCCTTAGATAAAATAACGGTAAAGAACATCACCGATGACTGCGGAGTAAACCGCAACACGTTCTATTATCATTACAGCGATATTTATCAGCTTCTCGAAGAAATCTTCCTTGCTGAAGCGCAGAAATCCGTAGAAAAGATGGAGGTCGGTCAGTCGTGGGAGGAAGGGCTCAAGACAGGGCTTTGCTTCGTCAAGGAGAACAAGAAGCTGATATACCATGTATATAACTCGCTTCACCGTGAAACTATCGAGCGTTATCTTTACAGCGTTTCGCTTGACTTTGCCGGCAAATTCATTGATAATGTTTCAAAGACGCTGAAGCTCAGCGTTTCCGACGATGACAAGAAGTTTATCGCATCATTCTATAAATATGCAATTGTCGGCATTGTCCTTGACTGGCTTGAGGGCGGTATGAAAAGCGATCCCGACGAGCTTATCGAAAGAATGTCCAAACTGCTCAGCGGCACTCTCAAGACCGTACTTGAAAACGCAGGTAAAAAGTAATGAAAAAAACCGGTTGTCGAATGCAGGCAGCCGGCTTTTTGCGTATACCGGGGTGTGATTTTCTTGACTTTTGGGCTGTTTTATAGTATTATTAATTAGATAAACGTATATCAGGGTGGAACACAATGGATATAAAAATAACACCGTCAAAGCTCAGCGGAAAGCTGATAGTGCCGCCGTCAAAGAGCATTTCTCACAGAATGCTTATATGTGCGGCTTTTTGCGACGGTACGACGCATATAGATAACCTGCTTGAGTGCATGGATCTGCACGCAACAATAAACGCATTGACGGCACTCGGTGCAAAAATAAACGGTAAAGACGGCAGTTATGACATTACGGGAATAACTCAGCCCTCAGAAAAAGCCGCAGTGGATTGCTTTGAAAGCGGCTCAACGCTAAGATTTATGATACCGATATTCTCGGCTTTCGGCTGTGAAGCGGAATTTACGGGCAGAGGAAAACTCCCCGAAAGACCTATAACGCCGCTGATTGAGCCTATGACAGAAAACGGTGCAGTGTTCGAAACGCTTTCGATGCCGTACAGGGTCAAGGGCAAGTTAAGCGGCGGAAAGTATTATATTGACGGAAGTGTTTCATCGCAGTTTATAACAGGGCTACTGTTCGCACTCTCTGTACTTTCAAAGGACAGCGAGATAATTCTTACTACCCGTCTTGAGTCGAAGCCTTATGTCAATATTACAATAGACTGTATGAAGCAGTTCGGGGTCGGGGTTTGCGAAACAGAGAACGGTTATTTTATAAAAGGCGGTCAGAAGTATCAGCCGCATAATTGCACGGTGGAGGCCGATATGTCGCAGAGTGCGTTTTTTCTTGCGGCAAACTGTGCAGGCTCGGATATAGAACTTGCAAATCTCAACCTGAACAGCGTGCAGGGCGATAAGGCTATAGTTGACATTGCCGAAAAATTCAGAAACGGCGGTGATCTGTCGGTAATAGATGCATCGGATATTCCCGACCTTGTTCCTGCGATCGCGGTGATGATGAGCTTCTGGGAAAAGCCGTGCAGGATAATCAACTGCGAGAGATTACGCATCAAGGAATGCGACCGTCTTGCCGCCACCACAGAGCTTATAAACGATTTAGGCGGTAAAGCAATTTCTACGGAAAACAGCATTGAAATATTCCCTGTTGAAGCGTTCAAGGGCGGTACGGTACGCAATTATAACGATCACAGGATAGCAATGGCAGGCGCTGTTGCGGCTACAAGATCAACAGGCGAGGTAATTATAAAAGGCGCAGAATGTACAAACAAATCCTATCCGGGATTTTTTGACGATTTCAGGGCGCTCGGAGGTATAGCAGATGTCATCAGCGTTTAAATTCGGAGAGCTTTCGGTTTCAATATTCGGCGAATCGCACGGAAAGGCTATCGGTGTTGTGATAGACGGGCTTCCGGGTGGAATCGGAATCGACTTTGACGCTGTGCTTGACTTTATGGCAAGACGAGCGCCGAAGAAAGACGGCACAAGCACAATGCGCAGTGAGAAGGATTTCCCGAATGTAGTATCGGGAATGGTGGACGGTGTGCTGACAGGCACTCCCCTTTGCGCTGTGATACAGAATACAGATCAGCATTCGGCTGATTATAAGAGCGTGAGCCACCTTGCACGGCCCGGTCACGCCGATTATACGGGATATGTGCGTTATAACGGCAGTAACGATCTGCGTGGCGGCGGACATTTTTCGGGAAGAATTACCGCACCGCTGGTTTTTGCGGGAGCGATAGCATCACAGATACTCGAAAGCAAGGGGATAACCACAGGGGCGCATATCCTGTCGATAATGGACGCAGGCGATGAACGCTTTGACCCTGTGAACGTGAATGCCGAGCAATTAAAGCAGGTCAGAAGCCGCTATCTTCCGCTTATCAATACTAACGTTGAACAGCAGATGAGAGATGTTATAGCAGATGCGGCGGCAAAGCTCGATTCGGTAGGCGGAATTATCGAATATGCGGCGGTCGGACTTCCTGCAGGCATAGGCTCGCCTATGTTCGACGGCATCGAAAACAGGATTTCACAGGCGGTATTCGGCGTGCCTGCTGTCAAGGGCATTGAATTCGGCGCAGGCTTTGATGTTGCGAATATGTACGGCAGTAACAACAATGACGAGTTCTGCATTGAAAATGGCGAAATCAGGACAAGGACGAATAACCACGGAGGTATTTTAGGCGGTATCACAAGCGGTATGCCTGTAGTGTTCCGTGTTGCGATGAAGCCTACCCCGTCAATCGCCCGTCCGCAGAAAACAGTTGATTATACCACAATGACGGAAGAAACGCTGGGTATCAAGGGCAGGCACGATCCTTGCATCGTTCCGAGGGCTGTACCCTGCATTGAGTCGGCGGCAAACCTTGCGATTTTATCTTATGTTATCTGACGTTCATATCTGAAAGGAGGAGCAATATGAGTATACCGGTTCCTAAATACACGCTCTATGACCGCAAGGACATTGAGGTGCTTGTGGCATATATTCTGTACAAGGTCGGCAGTATCACAAAAGACGAGCTTATGCGATGCACGGTCGACCACGATTTTGTAATGTATTTTGATCTTATCTGCTGTCTTTTCGATATGGAAGATAAGGGTCTTATAATCTGCGAAAAAGCCGGCAATGACGAAACCTGTCTGCCAACGGCGAAGAGCGAATATCTCGCTATTGAACTTGCTTACACTATTCCTCTTTCGATAAGGGAGGACACGATATACTACGCAAAGAAAATCACTTCACATTCACGGCTCGAAAAAACCGTCAAGACCGAGATAGTAAAGGTCGAGCAAGGCGGCTATCAGCTTTGCATACGGTTTATAAACGAGATGGGCGGAACGGATCTTATGGAACTTAAAATCTACGCTCCGACAAAGGAAAGCGCCGAACAGATGGAAAAGAGGGTTTTCGACAATCCTGTTGGTGCGTACAGAAACGTACTGAATTCATTTATTCAAGGGTATCTCACCGTATCGGAAAAGGAGATACAGGAAGTGCTTGATGATACGAAGATATAAAATCATTTTAAAAACGCACATAAAAGCAGCGTCCGTGTGGCTTTACACGGGCGCTGTTTTTATAATCTTACTTTTTACCGCAACAACCGGGCGAACACATACCCTTGTACATTTCGATTTTCCTGTCAAGGCGGGAAAGCGTACTCTGCATTTCTTCAATCCTGTTTATAAGTGCCTCACGCTGTTCGATGAGTATTGCCATACGGGCTTCTGCAGTAGAGTCACCCTCTTTGAAAAGGGTCATATATTCTATAAGTGCCTCAATGGGAAGTCCTGCGTTACGCATACACTTGATAAACTCTACGGATTTGCAGGAATTCTCGTCATAGTCACGCAGACCGCTCTTTGTTCGCGGAACAGGGGGAAGTAAGCCGATACGTTCATAATAGCGGAGCGTGTCGGTTGAAATATCGTACTTTTTGCTGACTTCTGAAATAGTCATAATATATCACGTCCTTTCGGTGCTTCTATATTATCACATGGAGTTAACTCCATGTCAAGAGGGGAAAAGAAAAACTGCCGAAAGATCGGCAGTTTTCAAAAATTATGCTTTGATATTCAGAACGTGTCCTGTTACTCCGGCAGGCGGAATATCGGCGCTGTTGATAAAATCAACCACCTCTGCCCCGCTTTGCTCGATACTGTCGATGCTCTTTGACAGCATTGCTGTGGAAACGCTCTGTGCTACGTTTGCCTGTGCCATACTGACAGACATACTCGCAATGTAAGAAGTAAGATCCATAATAAGACCTCCTTTAAGCTATCAATCGGTAATGATAGTCTTTTCTCTGATCTCTTTTTCTACCATATCGCAGAAATCAGATACCGACATTGTACCGATATCGCCACGCTTGCGACAACGGATAGAAACGTTTTCTGTTTCAACCTCCTTATCGCCTATAACAAGCATATAAGGAATCTTCTGAAGCTGTGCTTCACGAATCTTGAAGCCTATCTTCTCGCTTCTGCCGTCAACCTCTACTCTTATGCCACGCTTCTTAAGCTCTGCGGCAACCTTTGATGTAAACTCGTTGTGACGGTCAGCAATAGGCATAAGCTCAACCTGTACGGGAGCAAGCCATATCGGGAACGCACCTGCAAAATGTTCGGTCAGGATACCGATAAATCTTTCGATAGAGCCGAATACAACACGGTGAATCATAATAGGTCTGTGCTTTTCGCCGTCCGCACCTGTGTATTCAAGTTCAAATCTCATAGGCAGCTGGAAGTCAAGCTGGATAGTACCGCACTGCCACGTTCTGCCGAGCGAGTCTTCAAGATGGAAGTCAATCTTAGGACCGTAGAATGCACCGTCGCCCTCGTTTACAACGTAAGGAAGTCCAAGACTGTCAAGAGCCTTACGCAGACCCTCTGTAGCCATATCCCAGTCTTCCTGACTGCCCATACTGTCTTCGGGCTGTGTTGAAAGCTCAACGTGATACTTGAATCCGAACAGCTTGTAAACCTCGTCAATAAGTCTTACAACGCCCTTTATCTCGTCCGTAATCTGATCGGGAGTCATAAAGATATGCGCATCGTCCTGTGTGAAGCATCTTACACGCATAAGGCCGTGAAGTGCGCCTGACTTTTCGTGACGGTGAACAAGTCCGAGTTCGCCCATTCTAATAGGTAAATCTCTGTATGAACGGGGCTTTGACTTGTATACAAGTATTCCGCCCGGGCAGTTCATAGGCTTTATGGCAAACTCTGTATCGTCAATTACAGTAGTATACATATTCTCTTTGTAATGATCCCAGTGACCCGATGTTTCCCAAAGCTGACGGTTAAGCATTATAGGAGTGGAAATCTCAACATAGCCGTCACGGGTGTGTATCTGACGCCAGTAATCAATAAGAGTATTCTTGAGCGTCATACCCTTAGGTAAGAAGAACGGGAAGCCGGGACCCTCGTCCATAATAGTGAACAGCTCAAGCTCTTTGCCGAGTTTTCTGTGGTCACGCTTCTTCGCTTCTTCAATCATATTGAGGTATGCCTCAAGCTCTGATGCCTTGGGGAATGCTGTGGCATAGATACGGGAGAGCATCTTGTTCTTTTCACTGCCTCTCCAGTAAGCGCCTGTGCAGCTTGTCAGCTTGAATGCCTTTACAAAGCCTGTTGACATAAGGTGAGGACCTGCACATAAATCTGTGAATTCGCCCTGCTTATAGAAGGATATAGGCTCGTTCTTGCCTGCGTGTTCCTCGCAAAGCTCAACCTTGTAAGGCTCGTCAATCTCCTTGAGATACTTAATAGCATCTGCAGGAGCCATTTCAAACTGTTCGAGCTTTAAATCTTCCTTTACTATCTTCTTCATCTCTGCTTCGATAGCCTCGAGATCTTCAGGCATAAAGGGAGTATCTTTATCAAAATCGTAATAGAATCCGTTATCTATAGCAGGACCTATCGCCAGCTTTACCTCAGGGTAAAGTCTTTTGACAGCCTGTGCCAGAATGTGAGATGCAGTGTGACGGAACGCTTTCTTACCGTCTTCATCGTCAAATGTAAGTATTTCAAGTGTGCAGTCACTGTCAATTACAGTACGCAGATCCTTGATCTCGCCGTCAATCTTTGCAACGCAAGCCGCCTTTGCAAGACGAGGGCTTATTTCCTTTGCAACGTCAAATACGGAACAAGCACTTTCAAGTTCCTTTACGCTGCCGTCTTTCAGTGTAACTTTTATCATTGTTTTTCCTCCGTTAAGCCGCCATACGAGAGCGGTCTTTAGTAGTGTATAAAAACACAAATTAATTATAACACCGCAATAACAAAATGTCAAACAGTTTTGAAAACAACATCAATATTTGCCTTGCGTGCCTGTGAGTGCTGAAATTTTCTTTCTATCCTGTAAAGCCTGCCGTCTTTGACAAACCTTGCGCCCGTCTGACGAAAATGAAAGTCAATACCTGCATCTATGCACTGCTCTCTGATGCTGAGAATCCAGTCATAATTACATTCTCTCGCTTCGTTTCCGGATTCGCCGCCGACAACCACCTCAGTTATCTGCGACTTGTCGAGATACGGGCTTAAATCAATATGTTCGAGCAAAGGCTCGCATATGATCGACTTGTGTTTTATCGGAGCTTTAAGAAATATCGGCAGGCGAAAATCTGTCATTTTCTGATTTTCACAGGTACAGCAGATATGAACATTGTCATATCCCTCGCCCCAATCGACAGGGGTACACTTTGAAAATCTATGGATACGCTTTGTGATTATCAGAAATGTTACCTCAGGACGCTGTCTTATCATCTGCCAGCACTCATCACGCCATTTATCCGCCTCATCAAGAAAGAAATCGGAGGTGAAACAGGTATAAATGATATTGCCGTCCGGAACCATTTTATAATTACCGTATTTATAACGCTCGGCAGGAGCGTAAAACGTTTTGTTTTTCACTACTGCCGTGCTGTCTATATCGTATTGTGCGTCACGTCTGTAGACGTAACAGTTTTTACATCCGTCGCTGATTTTCCTGCAACCGTGCCACGGATTCCATGTATCGTTCATAATTTCAAGTTAAGGTGAACATTATACTATTTCAAGTATCATAGTGTTGAGCTTCTCACAGAATTTATCGTCCAGTGTTACGGGCGTTTCAGTGCCGTCAGACATACGCTTGAGCTTTGCGGATTTGGTATTCATCTCATCGCCGCCTATTACCATACAATAGGTAGCACCGATTTTATTTGCGTACTTCATCTGTGCCTTGAAGCTTCTGCCGGAGATATCACACTCAGCCCAGAAGCCTTCCTCACGGAGCTTCTGAACAAGTTCCATTGCGTATATGCTTGTTTCATCGTCAAATGAAGCTATATAAAGGTCGCACTTCTTTTCAGGCTCAAATTCCAGCTTCTGATTTTCCATTACCATTATGATACGCTCAAGACCCATAGCGAATCCGAGTCCGGGAACGCTGTTTCCGCCTATCTCTTCTACAAGTCCGTTGTATCTGCCGCCTGCACATACAGCACCCTGTGAGCCGATCTCATTTGAGATGAACTCGAATACGGTATTTGTGTAGTAGTCAAGTCCACGTACTATAAGAGGATTTACGGTATATGATACTCCGAGTACATCAAGACGTTTCTTTACATTTTCGAAGTGTTCCCTGCAATCATCGCAAAGATAATCGAGTATCATGGGAGCGTCCTTCTTGAAGCTGCTGCATATCTCGCTCTTGCAGTCAAGCAATCTCATAGGGTTGCGGTCAAGTCTTTCAAGGCAGGTGCCGCAAAGCTGATCTTTATACTGAGAATAATATTCCTTCAGTGCCTTGTGGTATTCCGCACGGCACTTAGGACAGCCTATGCTGTTTATTTCAAGGCTTATGTTCTTTACGCCAAGACTTTTGATAATGTCATTTGCAAGTGCGATAACTTCAGCATCTGCCGCAGGCGAAGCAGTGCCGAAATATTCGATTCCGACCTGGTTGAATTCACGGAGGCGGCCGCTCTGCGGAGCTTCATATCTGAAGCAACGTGTGAAATAATATGTTTTAAGCGGAAGCACATCATTAAGAAGTCCGTTTTCGATAACGGCACGGACAGCGCCTGCTGTACCCTCAGGCTTCAGCGTTATGCTTCTGCCCTTCTTATCGTTGAAGGTGTACATTTCCTTCTGTACAACGTCAGTAGTGCCGCCTACTCCTCGCTGGAAAAGCTCAGTGTGCTCAAACGTAGGTGTACGAATCTCCTTACAGCCGTATGCCTCCGCTACATTTCTTGCAATTTTCTCAACAGTGTGCCATTTATATATTTCCTTTGGCAGTTTATCTTCTGTTCCTCTGGGTTTTTTGGTTACTAACTCCATCTTTTTGTTGTTCCTTTCGTTTTTTTGCATAAAAAAGGCGTACATAAGTACGCCTGCATAATTACTTTATCCTCTGACAATTTCACGCCAGTCAAGATCGCCTCTTTCAAGAGCGTGAATAAGCGCTTCAGCTGTAGCTATATTCGTAGCAAGCGGAATATTATGAACGTCGCAAAGACGCAAAAGATTCATTTCATTAGGCTCGTACGCTTTAGCATTTAAAGGATCTCTGAAAAAAATCAGCACATCTATCTCATTACATGAAATTCGTGCGGCTATCTGCTGATCTCCCCCCTGAGATCCGCTGAGATAACGCTGAATATGAAGCCCTGTTGCCTCTGATACGAGCTTGCCGGTAGTACCGGTAGCGCATAGATTATGTCGGCTCAGTACGCCGCAATACGCTATACAGAACTGAACCATCAATTCCTTCTTTGAATCATGAGCAATTAGTGCAATATTCATATTATACCTCTTTTTCTTAACTTTTCGTACCGTCCCTGATGTTATCAGTTGATATTGATAGTAAGCGGTACTTCTTCCCCAAGTATTCTCCTTGCGATAGCGGCGTAAGCCTTAGCACCGGGACAAGTCGGAGGTAAAGGCATACCCTTTGCTCCGCACACCTTGATATTGTTGTCCTCAGGCACAACGCCCAAAAGCTGTATGCCTACAGAGTCCATAACTTCATCAAGGTCGTAGAGAATTTCTTCGTCCTTGAAGTTCTGGCTTACTTTATTTATGATAAGTCTTTGATTTGTACAGTTCTTTACATATAAGAAGTCAGAAAGAATAGCACCGTCACGGACGCATACTGTATCGGGCGTAGTAACCATAAGTATCAGTTCAGCCGCCTTGATAACGCTGAACACCGAGCTTCCTACACCTGCCGTGTCGATGATTATGTAATCGAAATGCTGACGCATTTCTTCGCAAACACCCATAATCTTTTCGGGGTTTATGTCCATGAACGGATTTCTCGTAGCACAGACAAGATATAAGTTCTCTACTGTTTCAACCTTTGTTGTTGCAGTAAGAATGTCTATCTTTCCTTCAAGGTACTCACCTATATCATGCTTTACCTTATCCTTGATGCCGAGCATTATATCAAGACATCTTAATCCGAAGTCGAGCTCAACGAGAAGTGTTCTTTTGCCTAATGCGGCTAACCCACGAGCAACGTTTGCCGAAGTGGTGGATTTACCTGTTCCGCCCTTACCTGCGGTTACTGCTATAATCTGTGACATAAAATTCGCTCTCCTTGCGCTGATACGCATAATTTGCTTATCATTGTTCTAATTGTTATTATTGTACCATAAAAGCGAGCATAAATAAAGACTTTTAAGTGAAAAAAATCAAAATTTGTTAAATCAATATGTTTTACGCTCGCTTTTTTGTGCATACTGCATAATAATTGTCAGTTGGTTGTACTGCCTGAGGTATCTGAATTGTTTTTATCAGCCTCTCCCCTAGCAGGTCTTCCCGGAGTGTTGGTACTCTGACCGCCCCACGGAAGAATAATATCGCCCTTTTCGTTTGTAACCGGCTTATAGTTATTGTAGAAATATGACTCAATGATATTTCTAACCATAAGTCTGGAGAACTCGCCCTTTTCAAGAACGATACCGAAACATATCTGAGGGTCTTCTGCGGGATAATATCCGAGAATCGTTGAGTTGAACGTATCTGCGGTTACCTGAGGCGTACCTGTTTTTATCGCTACGCCGTAGGGCAGATCCGCAAGCTGTGTTATACCTGAGCCCATAGGCCACTGTACATCGTCCGCAACCATTACCATACCTTCACGCACTACCTGAAATATATGCTTATCGGCATCTATTTTATACGCTACAGTAGGCTCTGTTTTCTTTATTGTCTTTGTACCGTCATAGCTTGTGACGCTGTCAACGAGATACGGCTGATAGCGTGTACCGTCGTTTGCGAGTGTAAGTGCTATCACAGCGAGATTAAGAGGTGTTACGGTCGTTTCGAGCTGTCCTATACCTGCCTGTATAGTCGAGCCGGGCGTCCATGTTCCGCCGAGCGATTCAATGTATTCAGGCGTACTCATATTGCCTGTCGCCCCGCCTATTTCAAGATTGAGGTCCTGACCTACGCCGAACCATCCCGCTACCTTTGCAAGATAATCAATGCCCATCTGACGAGCCATATCATAGAAATAAATATTGCAGGAATATCTCAGCGCCGTTCTTACCGTAACATCGCCGACAAAGCCCATGATACAACCCGGCTGATAGTCGCTGTAATAAGTGTATATTCCTCCGCAGTAAACCTCGGTGTTCTCGTTGGCAATACCCGAAACAAGTGCGGCTGTCGCCGTTATTGTCTTGAAGGCTGAGCCGGGACGATAAAGACCGTATATACATCTGTTGTAGGTCGGATTCGGGTCTTTCGGATTATTGATAAGATCGATATAATTATTTATATCGTAGTTGGGATAGTTCGCCATTGCAAGAACGGCACCGGTCTTTGCGTCAAGTACAACTACGCCGCCTGCGTCTACCTTGTTTCCTCGTGTAGGATCGTTATTGTAATGGAGCCATTTTATATGATTTTCAAGAATCGCCTGAACATCGTTCTGGAAATTGCTTTCTATAGTCAGCCTTACGGAATTGCCTGCCGTTGCCGCCTTTGTTATTTCGTCTGAAACCACCATACCCGATGAATCTCTTGTAATGGAGCGTATTCCGTTCTGACCTCTGAGAGTGCTTTCCATAGCGCTCTCGATGCCCCATTTACCCGTGGTATCGTTAAGGCTGTAGCCTTTATCGGACAATTCGGCATATTCATCCGCCGAAATAGCGCCTATTCTTCCGACCACCTGAGGAATGAAATCCTTGCCGTCATACTGACGTATAGCTTCTTCTATTATATCAATGCCGCCAAGCATAAAGCTCTGCTCTTTCAGTTCTATTACCGTCTGAACGGAAACATCCTCAGCCAAAGTATAACGGTTCTGATAAGAGAAATCACGGATAAGCATTTCATAGCGTACACCTGCAATGTACCTGCGCATTTCCTGTCCGTAAGAATCTGAAATCTCGAATTTTTCGTACAGTGCATTCATGCAGTTTTCCGCAGTCGCATAAACTCCAAGCTCCAGCTTTGAACGCAGCGTATCTATTTCGTCATCATCGCCCGTAAATTTATAAGGCGTAGTTTTGCTGACGGGAAGAGTATCTATCCACTTCTGATCGTTATTCTGAAGTATTTTCAGCGTTTTTGCAATGACATCGTTTTCTGTGCCTGATTTAAAGAACGCCTTCTGCACAATTATCTTATATACCAGTCTGTTGGTATTTACTACCTTGCCATCCTTGGTGAAAATCTGACCTCGTGCCGCCTGCACAGTCTGATTTGCCGTATATGTGTTTGCTGTCTGGTCTTTATAATACTCACCGTCAACTATCTGTATCTGCAAAAGCTCAATAGTGCAGGCAAAGGATAATATCACAACAACAAGTACAAAAACCAGATTTCTTATCTGTCTGCTAAGTTTGCTCACTCCGCCCTCCGTTAATATCTTACTTTGTCTTCATCGTCTTCGACATCTTCAAAAGCGGTCAGAATATCATCGGTATTATTTTCGACTCCCAGTTTTTTGTTTATCTGTCTGATTATCAAATAAAGCGGTGCGGACAGAATTACGGTCGCTATTAAAGCGGGAAGCACATAATTAATCAGCACTACATCAATGTCGTGGTTTCTCCATATTATATATTTGAATAAAAGCTCCGCAGACTGCACCAGAATAACTGCGGTCAGATTCATCCAGAGAAAGTTCAGAATATTTCTGTGAATAAGGTTTACAACAAGCAGAGTAACAAAAAGGCAGCACGGCATCAGCCATATCGACGTAAACCCGAACAACGAGCCCATCGCAAGATCATGCATCATCCCTGCAAAAGCCGCAAAGACAACACCGCTCAGTTCTTCGCTGAAAAACGACACAGCAACAGCTGTCGTAAGCGTAAGATAGGGCTGCCATGACGCAAACGGCATAGTCACTTCAATTGTGTATGACACCAGTAAAACAAGTGAAAAAAGCACCCACTTTGCAATACTTTTAAAAATCTCTCTGCGTGTCATAGCAGAATATCTGAGAATTCTGAATTTCATCAGTCAACAACACCCTGCCCTTTGAAATCTGTTATTACAACACAATCGGTTATTGTACGGACATCAACAGCAGGCTTTATAACCGCATGAACGGAAAGTCCGTTTTCGTCATCATATACCTTTTCGACAGTTCCTATAAGAAGATTTCCCGGGAAAACAACACCGGCAACGGATTTTACTATCTCGCCTTTCTTGATGCCGCTGTCCTTAGTGATATAGCTCATAAGGCAGTTACCCTCATTGGCGTTCTTTATATCGTTGTCAAGTATACCGGTAACCTTGCTGTCAAAGGTCATTACACCAACGTTTATCTCATCGGAGAGTATGGTAGATACCTTTGCGTAATTTGGCGCTATTTCGCTCACCATACCTATAAGTCCGTTTGAGGTCATTACGGGGTCATAAAGTGAAATTCCGTCATCAGAGCCTCTGTCGATAGTGAAGCCTGCATACGCATCATTAGAATTATGTGCGATTATATTACAGGGTGCGGAAAATTCAAAATCGGAGTTTTCTTCTTTTATCTTCAGTATTTCTTTAAGCTGATCGTTCTCGTGCTTGACATTTTCAAGCTCGATTATCTGACGGTATTGTTCGTTGAGCTTGTCTTTAAGCTCCTCGTTCTCGGACTTATATCTGTCTGCATTTGCGAATTTGTCCAAAGTGCCTTCGACCCACTGCGATACGGCATTTGAAACAGAAACAAAAGGCTTTGCTATTGTTGACAGCACATTTTCGGGGAAGGTAGAAAAACCGCCCGAAACCGCAGCATAAATAACAACGCCAAGCACCAACGCAAAAACGCAAACTATTATTTTGAATTTAAAGCCTTTAAAAAAGTCACGCATACAATACCTTTCAGTGCTGTCTGAATACGTTTATATAACACATTATGACTAACTGTAAAAAACAGTTAGTCATAAGCACTATATTTTCGGATAATCAATATCTTGTATCGTCGTCTGTGAGAACGTCAATCAGCTTATCAATGTTCTCAAGAACCTTACCTGTACCGTCAGCCACGCAGTCAAGGGGTCTTTCGGCAACCTTTACCGGCATACCGGTTTCGGCGTGGATAAGAAGATCAAGACCTTTAAGCAGTGCGCCGCCGCCTGCAAGCATTATTCCCTGATCTATTATATCTGCGGCAAGCTCCGGAGGCGTCTTTTCAAGAGTTACCTTTATTGCCTCAATTACATGGCTGAGAGGCTCTGAAAGCGCTTCTCTTATCTCTTCGGATGTTACTGTAATGTTTTCGGGTAAACCGTTCAGAAGGTTTCTGCCCTTTATATCCATTGAAGGCTCATTGTCTGCATAGGGATATGCGGAGCCTATTGCAATCTTTATATTCTCGGCTGTTCTTTCACCGATGAGCAGGTTATATTTCTTCTTGATGTAGTTTATGATAGATGAATCAAACTCATCGCCTGCTACTCTTACGGAACGTGATGTTACAATACCGCCGAGCGAAATAACCGCTACTTCGCTTGTGCCGCCGCCGATGTCAACTATCATACTGCCTGTAGGCTCAGCTACCGGAAGTCCTGCGCCTATAGCGGCCGCCATAGGTTCTTCAATGATAGAAACACGCTTTGCGCCTGCGTTCTGTGTTGCCTCTTTTACCGCTCTGCGTTCAACAGCAGTAACGCCCGAAGGAATGCAGATGATAACTCTTACTCTTGAGCCTGCAAAAGCTCTGCCTTTAAGAGCTTTTCTGATAAACTCCTGAAGCATACTTGTTGTCATATCAAAATCAGCGATAACGCCGTCCTTAAGAGGTCTTACAGCTACTATAGAGCCGGGTGTACGGCCTATAACGTCCTTAGCCTCCTGACCGACATAACGCACTCTGTCCATTTTTACATCAACTGCAACAACGCTGGGCTCTCTTATTATAATGCCCTTTCCTCTCATATAAACAAGCGTGTTGGCTGTGCCTAAGTCTATACCTATATCTTTTGAAAACATTCGTCAAACCTCCGGGTGTTTCGTATTTACAATTCGATATTTATTATACCACTTTTTGAAAAAGCATACAACAAAAATGCTGAATTAAATATTCATAAATAATCGTCCGAATTTATCGGATATTTATGCAATTTGCATTACATCCGACCTGTAGAGCCGAATCCGCCCGTGCCACGCTCTGTATCATCCAGTTCATCGCACAATCCGTACTCGCATAGATCCACAGGCATTATGACAAGCTGAGCGATACGCTCTCCGTTTTTAACGGTATACGGCTCATCGGAATGATTTATAACGGAAATTTTTACCTCTCCTCTGTAGTCGCTGTCGATAACGCCGACGCAGTTTGCAAGCGAAACACCGAATTTTGAGGAAAGTCCGCTCCTTGCGAACACAAAACCTCCGTATCCTGTCGGCACAGCTATCGCAAGTCCCGTCGGTATCAACTTCCTGTCGCCCGGCATCAGTACAACATCGTCATCTATGCAGGCGCACAGATCCGCACCTGCGCTTGTCGCAGTAGCACGCTCAGGTAACTTTGCCTTGCTGTTCAGCTTTTTCACGTTTATGAACATTATTGAACTCCTCTGTAGTATAATCCTCTTGTGAGCTTTCCGTCCGGCTTTATATCGTCAAGATACATTTCAAGCACTTCTCCCGTATCGGTTTCGTCTGTAAATTTAAGCAATACGAAATCGAACTTTGCAAGCTCAGATTGTCTGTCGCTGAGATACAGCTTGTCGGGATTCAATATCTCGACAGTGTTCTCACTGCACATACACGGCATATTATTTCCCTGCCTGTCGGTTATATAATGCGGACAATCCGCTCTTTTGGTTTTTCCGCAGGGCTTGCCGTTGTTTATCGGACATCTTCTTGTTATCATAAGAGGAAGTCTGCCGTAGCCGACTATTCCCGTCTTTATCTCACTGTCTGCGCAAAGTGACACCGCATCGCTCATAAGCAGTTCAAACGAAAGTGCGGTATCGCTCAGTCCCATTTTTTCGTACTCTCTGAGCGAATAGCGGTTTGTGATATTGAGTCTTGACATACCGTGCGCCTTCATACCGAGCTTTCTTGCTATTCCTATATGCGAAAGCGTATGAACGGCAATATGCTCGTATCCCTGTTTTTTCAGCAATGACAGCTTTTTCAATACATCGCTTTCACAATCGGCAAGAAATACCGGAGGAACAACGATTATTCTGAATTTATCCGGTGTATCTTCGTCAAGCAGACCCATAGGAGCGTAAATATATGAATATTCATCCTCCTGAAGTACCTGCTCAAGCTGTAAGGCTGTATTTACCTCACATCTGAATTCGGGTCGTATCTTTTTTCCATCCTTGCTGTCAAGCGGAATATAAGGCGATATTCTGTAATGATGAGAATTTTTTTCGAGTATCTTTCCGCTTACGTTTTCAATTGCTTTTCTTCTAAGCTCGTTAAGCCGAGCCGCCGAAACGGATAACCCGTCATCAACATTTACAGTGATATTTCCCGGAAAATATACAGTACCGCCGAGCTTACTGCACTGATTTTCAATATATTCCGCAGTAACCGCTCTGTTTACCGCTTTTTCGGGAATATCGCCTACAGCGGACGAACTTACGCCGCAAGCCGACAGCTTATAACTAACAGGCTGTCCGCTTTTTACGTTAACGGTAATATCGGCAGGAAAGCGTCTGAAAGGCTTATGATAATACTGTTTCATAGCGGAAAGCACCTTGGACGTTGCCGATGTAACATCGTCTTTGGTGCGGACACCCTGCATATTTTTGAAATCATCATCAAAATATCCGCTTGTAAATCCGCTTCTTGAAAATACGTTTTTAAGCGATATAAGGTCGGGCGTACCGCCGTCAAGAGCCACCCTACAGGCATTTACGGCACCTGCAACGTATTCCGGACGTTTCATTCTTCCCTCAATCTTGAACGAGGTGATACCTGCTTTCGCAAGTTCAGGCAATTTTTCCGTCAATGACAGATCCTTTAGCGACAGAACATTATGCCTGTCGCCGCTTGTAAAATCAAGTCGGCACGGCTGAGCGCACAATCCTCTGTTACCGCTTCGTCCGCCGAGTACACTGCTCATATAGCACTGACCGCTAATGCAGACGCACAGCGCACCGTGTACGAAAAGCTCTGTTTCAATGTCGCAGCTTTCCGTTATTGCCTTTATCTGTGCAAGCGATAATTCCCTGCCCAGAACAACACGGGTAAATCCAAGCTCTTTTGCCATTATAGCGCCCTCGGGCGAATTGACCGTCATCTGCGTCGAAGCGTGTAAAGGAAGCTCCGGCACAATTTGCCGGGCAAGCCTTGCAACGCCCATATCCTGCACTATAAATGCGTCAACGTCCGCTTTTGCACAGTTTTCTATCGCTTTTGCAAGCAAGGGTATCTCCCTGTCAAATACAAGGGTATTCAGCGTAACATACACCTTAACACCGCTGTAATGACAAAAACGTACCGCATCGCACAACTGCTCTGCGGTAAAGTTATCTGCATTTTTTCTTGCGGAGAAGTATTCTTCTCCGAGGTATACTGCGTCTGCACCGGCATTTACTGCCGCTGTCAGACTTTCCATTGCTCCGCACGGAGCTAAAATTTCACTCATAATGTCATCTGACCGTCGTTTACAATCTCATTCATCTGTGCGCTGAGCTCGGCATATTTCTTTCTCAGTGCCGATAACTCATCGTTCAGGTCCTTGACCTCTGCGTTACGCTGATTTGCGTATTCGTCAAAAGTCTTTTCGTATGTATCCACAGTGCCTTGCAGTTTATCAATCTGAGCCAGTAACAGCTCATCCTGACCGCTCTTTGAAACCAGATTTTCATGGTCTGTTCTCAGCTTTTCAAGCAATTCCTCTGTGTGTCTGTTCTTTTCTGTAAGTTCTGCCAGCCTTGATTTAAGCGCCTCGTTCTCAGCCGATGAAGAATCGGCATTTTCACTTGAAGTTCTGAGCGCTTCGTTTTCCGCTTTCAACTCGTCAACTTGATTTTTCAGCTGCGCATTTTCGTTTTTCAATGCGTTATCCGCATTTTCCGCCTTTTCGGAAAGTGCTGTGTTTTCGGCTGTAAGTTCATCTATGCGTGTGCCCAGCTGCTCGATTTCATCAGCTCCGATCTCTGTGAGCGAATCCTTTTCCGCAGTAAGAGCGGTAACCTGCTCTTTCAGCCTTTCGTTCTCGGACCTTAATGCAAGCAAATCCGATTTCTGAGTCTCAACTCCCGCAAGCTGTTCTTTGAGTGCAAAAAGTTCACTTTGTGCCTCAGACGCAGTTATTTTAAGCGATGCAAGCTCGGTGTCGGAATCGGAAAGCTGCTTTTCAAGCTCCTCTGCTCTTTTTTCACAGGAGAGAGATTTTGCCTGTATCTCCCGTGAAAGCTGCTGAGCCTTTATGACTATCTTTTTGCTGTCATAATTCTCATCGGCAAAATCAAGAGCCGCAAGCATAGCAATGTCGGTAAGCGACATTGAACTTGCCATTGCACTTAATTTATCTATTTTTTTTTGCAGATTTTCTGCAGCTTCATACATTCTGTCTGGATCTTCGCTTTTCAAGTAAAAATCGTGTCCGCTTATAGATATTTTTACTTTTTCCATATACCCTCCGGGAATTATTTATAAAACTTATTTTTTGTTATCAATATTGCAACAATGACGGCAAGAATTACAGAGATCAGAACCGGGAACCATGTATACGGAAGCGGCAGATCCAGAACATTCATGCCGTAAAAGCTGAATACCATCGTGGGTACAGACATTACTATCGTAATAACCGTAAGCACCTTCATTACAATATTCAGATTGTTTGATATTACGCTTGCGAATGCGTCCATTGTACCCGAAAGTATGTTTGAATAGATATTGCTCATCTCGATTGCCTGCTTTACTTCGATCAGTACGTCTTCAAGAAGTTCCTGATCTTCCTCGTACAGCTTTATTACCCTGCCTCTCAATATCTTTTCAAGCACTGTTTCGGTAGATTTAAGCGATGTTGAGAAATATACAAGTGATTTCTCAAGTCCGAGAAGCTGTATAAGCTCCTTGTTCTTCATTGATTTGTGTAGCTGCTGTTCAACATAGTTCGACAGCTTATCTATCTGCTTAAGATACAGGAGATACTTTCCTGCGATCCTTAACAGCATATGGAATACAAATCTTGTTTTGAACTGGGTCTGTATGCCTTTAACTATGCCTTTTGTAAATTCGTCTATTATGATGTTTTCTTTAAGGCAGACCGTTACAACATGGCTGTCCGTTATAATGATACCCATAGGCATTGTGTAATAGCTTATCGTATCATCCTTATCCTGAACCTTTTCCGCAACGGGATAGTCAAGGACTATGAGTGTCTGACCGTCATCGCTTTCAATACGGGAGGTTTCTTCCTCATCGAGTGCAGAACGGATAAAATCACGGTCGATGTTCAGTTCCTCCTGAAGCGAGGAAATCTCAGTTTCTGTGGGTGCAACGGCAGATACCCAGCATCCCGGCTCCATTGTGTCAAGCTCAACAATTGTGTTTTCAACTGTCTTGTAATATTTAAGCATAACGTACCTCTTTTCTGCACAGGAAGCCGTTATGCGACGACTGCTGTGCTGTATTATTTTTCAGTTATTTGTTTCCCGCTGGGGTCCGCAGTCATCGTCTTTCACCTCTTTTGACAGTTTTATTGCATAACCGTATTTATTTTACCACACTTTTTACGGTTTGACAACAGTTTTCGTTTCGTTTTGAAAATTTTTTTCCTGCTCTTTTTTCTCCGCCTGAATACGACTGTAGATACATCCGCAGTAATTCTGCCGGTATAATCCGTACTGTGCCGAAAGCTCTATGGAACGCTTATATCCGTTGCGTTTTTTAAAATCAGAATAAAGATACGGTATTTTATATTCATCGCTGAGCCTGCCGCCAAGCTCGTTCAGCTTTGCGGCATTTTTATGAGGGCTTACAGAAAGTGTGGTACAGAAATACTCGAAGTCCAGTTCTTTTGCAAGCCTCGCCGTTTCTCTCAGACGTATCTCATAACACAAAAAGCATCTTTCCCCGCCTTCAGCGATATTCTCCATACCCTTTGCCATATCAAAGAATATCTGCGGGGAATAATCGCCGTCAATCATCTTCACGGGATACCTGAACGGTTTTTCGGCTATCAGACGTTTCAGCTCGTTTTTCCGCTTTTCGTATTCTTCCTTTTCGGTGATATTCGGATTGTAGAAAAACACGGTGATATTGAAATGCTCCGCAAGATATTCGAGTACATAACTGCTGCACGGTGCGCAGCAGGCGTGAAGCAGAAGCGTAGGCGCATGGTCGAACGATGCGATTATCCTGTCCGTTTCAAGCTGATAATTAGTCATCGGTTTTTACCAGCTTTTCATCCGCTATCTGACGGAGTTCGTCAAGAGAGCCCTCTTTGATATCACTTTCATTTATAATGAAAAGATACCCGTCATGAGTTACGATATATGCGCTTGATTTATAGAAATCAACAGATGCCACAGCCGTCCAGTCCGCTATAGCTTTAGCCGCACCGCTGTTTTTAAGCACAATACTGCTTGCTGTTATCTCAATTGCGTCATATCCGTTCTTTGAATTGATATCAAAAATTTCCTTAGTGTACTTTTTAAGCGTTACCGAAAGAACAAGTCCTGTAGCAACTATAAGCAAAGTACAGATAACCGTAGCAAAGATAAACCACCACATCTGAGTGACTATAGCAAGAACTATTCCGACAGCTCCTATGAGCGCCATTGCGACAAGGTAGCATATTACATATACTTTTGACGCTTGGCTCTTGCCGAAAATATTGTACTTTACAAATTCGCCGACATTTTCTCTTGTATATTTAAGTTCGGATTCTATCATTTCAAACTCCCTTCATCGTAAGAGAAATACGCTTTTTGGCAGGGTCAATATCAAGCACCTTTACCTTTACAATATCCCCGACCTTTACAACCTCAAGAGGATGCTTTATATATTTGTCGCATATCTGCGAGATATGTACAAGACCGTCCTGATGAACTCCTATATCAACGAATACGCCGAAATCAATAACATTTCTAACCGTACCGTCAAGTATCATACCGGGCTTAAGGCTGTTAATATCTGCCACATCCGTTCTCAGCAGGGGCGGCGGTAACTCATCTCTGGGATCTCTGCCGGGTTTAGCAAGCTCGTTTATGATATCGGCAAGCGTCATTTCACCTATTCCGAGTTCATCGGACAGCTTCTTTATGCCAATGGATTTTACCTGTTCCTTTATTGACGGAATACCGCCGGAAACATCTGCAAGCTTGAATCCGCACTTATCAAGCAGTGCTTCTGCCGCCTTATAGCTTTCGGGGTGTACTGAGGTGTTGTCAAGCGGATATTTACCGCCGTGTATACGCATAAAGCCTGCACACTGTTCGTAAGCCTTCTTGCCAAGCTTCGACACCTTCAAAAGCTCCTTACGATTAGTGAACACACCGTTTTCCTCTCTGTATGTAACTATGTTCTTTGCAACGGCGGAATTGATGCCTGCAACATATCCGAGAAGTGAAACAGACGCTGTGTTAAGGTCTACACCGACGCTGTTTACGCTATCCTCTACTACTCCGCCCAGAGCGTCCGACAGTTTTGCGGGCGGCATATCGTGCTGATACTGACCTACACCGATTGCTTTCGGGTCTATCTTAACAAGCTCTGCAAGCGGATCCTGAAGCCGTCTTGCGATAGATACGGCACTACGCAGTGAAACATCATATTCGGGGAATTCCTCAGCCGCCAGCTTGCTTGCCGAGTATACGCTTGCGCCTGCCTCGGATACGACCATATAGCTTACCTTTCTGTCGATCTTCTTTAACAGATCCGCCATAAACACTTCGCTCTCGTGGCTTGCCGTACCGTTTCCTATAGCGATAATATCGACCTTGTGCTTTTCGATAAGGTTTTTGATTATTCTTTCCGCTCCTGCAATATCGCTCTTCGGAGGTGTCGGATACACTACCGATGTGTCAAGAACCTTGCCTGTAGCGTCAACAACGGCTACCTTACAGCCTGTTCTGTAGCCGGGATCGAAGCCGAGAGCAACGCTGTTCTTCACAGGCGGCTGCATAAGAAGCTGTCTTAGGTTGTCCGAAAATGTGTGTATACTGCTGTCACACGCTTTCTCAGTAAGCTCGTTTCTGAGACGTCTTTCAAGCGAAGGGTGGATAAGACGCTTAAAGCTGTCGTCACAAGCTGAGCGCACCAGCCGTCCGCAATCGTTTTCCGCTTTCACATACGCTCTGTAGATATGCTTCATAACATACTGTTCTTCCGGCTCAATGCTGACCTTGAGCGCATCCTCACGTTCTCCTCTGTCAAGTGCGAGAAGTCTGTGCGGAGGTATCTTACACGCAAGCTCGCTGTAATCATAATAATTCTTATAAACTGTTTCAGCTTTTTCATCGGTGGCTTTTGATACTATCAGTGCATGACCGGTATACTCAGCATACAGCTTTTTACGAAGATCCGCATCATCCGAAACCGTTTCTGAAATAATGTCCAATGCTCCGTTTATTGCATCGTCAACGGTTTCAACGCCCTTTTCTTCACTTATATATTTCTCTGCTTCGGCAGTGGGAGAAGCGAGCGTCTGAGCGAGTATGAAATCGGCAAGGGGCTGAAGTCCTTTTTCTTTTGCCATGCCTGCTCTTGTCTTACGCTTTGGCTTGAAGGGTCTGTAGATGTCCTCGACTTCAGCAAGCGTCTTTGCGTTTAAAAGATCCTGCGTAATCTTGTCGGTAAGATTTCCTCCGCTTTCGATAAGGGACTTTACTTCTTCTTTTCTGCTTTCAAGATTACGAAGGTATGTCAGCCTTTCGCTGAGTTCACGCAAAAGCTGATCGTCAAGTCCTCCCGTCATCTCTTTTCTGTAGCGAGAAATAAACGGGATCGTATTGCCGTCATCTATCAGTTTTACTGTGTTTTCTACCTGCGTATTTCTTATCTTGAATTCTTCCGCCAGCTGCTTTAAAATATCCATTGTTTATCTCCGTTTTCTCAGAATAATTTTCCTACGATTTCAAATACGGGTCCGTGCTGCCACAGGAACGTGCTTAGCTGTATTTCAAATCCCTCGCCCTGATTGCAGGCAAAGTCGATAGGCTTCATCTTGGGCAGACCGTATCCCGAAAGAAGATTCATAATTACGCCAGAATGCGTGATAACGGCGGCTGATGTAACCTCGTTTGCCATCATATCCTTGAATATTTCTTCAAGACCTTCAAGGCATCTTAATGTAAAATGTCCGTAGCTTTCACCATTCGGAGGTGCGGCATCATATCCGCCCTTCAGCCATTCGAGATACTTTTCATCGCTCTGAAGCTCGGCTTGCGTTTTTCCTTCGTATTCCCCGAAGTCAAGCTCTGCGATACCGTCAATACGCTTAAGCAGACGTTCGGGATAAATAATGTCGGCAGTCTGCAAGCAACGCTTGAGAGGGCTGGAATAAACCTTCTGCACCTTAGGGTAAACGTCAAGAGCCGCAAGCGACGATATTGCATCTTCCCCTTCTTCGCAAAGCGGCAGATCCGTTGTTCCGATATATTTTCCTTCAAGATTTCCGCTTGTGATTCCGTGGCGGATAAGATAAAGTCTGTAATTCTTCATTTTTTTACTTCCTTTCGGTTGATTTTTACTGATAATTATGCCGATTACGGCGATTTTTGTTTTATTATAGAGTTATTACATAAAAAAGCACTTGATTTTTTGTATAAAATCACGCTTTACAATAGGGAATAACTCCGTTATAATATACTGTGTGAATATTGTCAGAATCAGAGAGGTTATATCGTATAATGAATACCGATTTTCCAAGAATACTTTCCCTGCTCCGCAAAGAACGTGGACTTACACAAAAACAGGTTGCCGCCGATCTTGGCATCGCTCAGGCACTCCTGTCACATTATGAAAAAGGCAAACGTGAATGTGGTCTTGAGTTCCTTGTAAAAGCGGCTGACTACTATAACGTTTCTACTGATTATCTGCTCGGTCGCTCGCCCGTTTCCAACGGCGGTATAATTACCGAAAGCGATATTCCCGACGGAAACTCGTCCGGTGATTCAAAATCGGGCGATATTATGCTTGCGCTTAACAAAAAGCTGATAACAAACAGTATTGAAGTGATTTTCTCATTATTACAGAAAATCAAATCGTCAAAGCTCAGCAAGAGCGTTTCGTCAATGCTCACTCTTTCCGTCTACAAAGCGTTCAGGATAACATATAATGCAAACAGAAAGAACGACGATAATCTTTTTGGCGTATCGCCAACTTCCGCACTTCATCTTATAGATTCCGCAATCTGCCTTGAAGTCGGTGCTGCCGCAGATGCCGCAAACGATGCAGACAATGCACCATCAATAACGACAAATTCGATAGAAGCCGAATACGACAAGCAAGGAACGGCGCTTTTAAGCCTTATCAAGAACGCAGAAAAGCGTTTAGACCGTATAAATACAGATTAACACCACTGCAGAAAGGGACTTTATATGAAAAAAATCGTTTCCGTAATCATAGCGTTATCTGTGACAGTAACAGCCTTAGCTGTTATAATTGACAAGCTGTACAAAAAAGCCCTGTCGGGAATGCCTGCAGCTACGGACAATTTCAGGTCCTGAGGTCTTTAAAGAAATCCGTAAGCAGCTTTGCGCATTCATCATGCAAAACTCTGCTTCTAACCATCGGACGATGGTTGAACGGATAATCGAATATTTCCATGAGCGAGGCGCAAGCCCCGCCCTTTTCATCAAAAGCACCGTAAACCAGCCTTTTTATACGGGAATTGATTATAGCGCCCGCACACATAGGACAAGGTTCAAGAGTAACATATAATGTGCATTCCGTAAGCCGCCACGAGTTCATAGCTTTGGCGGCTTGTTCTATTGCGATTATCTCCGCATGGGCTGTCGGCATCTGCTCTGTTTCACGCATATTATACCCTTCACCGATTATTCTCCCGTCCTTATCAACTACGATGGCGCCTACAGGACACTCACCTTTTTCCGCCGCCTTTTTTGCGAGTTCGATACAGAGAGTCATATATTCTTCATCAGCAGTCACAGTAACACCTCCGTAAGATAATCATACGATTTAAATTATACTACAAAAAGAGTTTAAAATCAATATTAAAAGTAATTCTCTTTGAAAGTCAGGGTTCCCTGCTTGCGAGCATAAATTTCAATATGTGACAAATTTCTGAATAATTGACACACGGCAAGGAATAATATGTTTGCAGGATCAAAAACCGTTTCTTCAGAAAGGAATGACTATATAATGAAAGCTACGGGAATAGTAAGACGTATTGACGACCTCGGAAGAGTCGTTATACCTAAAGAGATAAGGCGAACAATGAGAATAAGAGAAGGCACACCGCTTGAAATATATACAAGTGTAGACGGAGAAGTAATTTTCCGTAAATACTCCCCTGTCGGAGAAATTTCAGGTACAGCGGATCAGTACGCAGATGTATTGTACAAAGTCGGAGGGATGCCTACAGTTATATGCGACCGTGACCACGTTATAGCCGCATCCGGCATTCAGAAAAAAGAAGTGCTTGAACGCAGGGTATCAAGCTCGCTTGAAGACCTTATTGAGCAAAGGAAATCTCTTTACCGTACAGCAGACGGTGTAAAAATGAACCCCATTGAAGGTGTAGATCGCTTTGCCGTTGCCTGTGCGCCGATAATGGCAGACGGAGATGTCAACGGAGCGGTCATCATGCTGTCGGATAAGGAAAATTCGGCTGTTGACGACAAAACAAAGGCTCTTGTCGAAGCCGCCGCAATGTATTTCGGAAAACAGATGGAAGATGTCTGAAAAAAGCTGTACCCACAGGCGAAAATATCGCTTGTGGGTATAATTTTTTTGCTTATTTTCCGAACATCATATCAGTAAACTTAACTACATACTCGCTCCAGAATGTCATATCGTGACCGCCGCCGCTTTCAAGGTAAACGTGAGGTATATTATTACTGTCAAGGAATCTGTGAAACTGCCTGTTGTTTTCAAGCAGAAAGTCCTCTGTGCCGCAAGCCATATATATCTGCGGTATTTTCTTATTCTCTTGTGAAAGCCGCTTTACAAGAATTTCAGGATTGTTATCGCTTGTGACAACTTCATCAAGATTTCCGAAGCATTCATGGTAGTATGCGTAATTTGCCACCCCATTGTCACCGCCGTCCTTCATACCTGCTATTTCATAAACAATAAGTGCGGATGACATTGCACACACCTTACCGAATGTATCGGGATAAGTGAATGCAGTATGAAGCGCACCGAAGCCGCCCATTGAATATCCAATTATCGCAGTATCTTCTGCAGTCTGTGCAAGCCCGAATGTATTTCGTATATAGTCGATAAGCTCTTCACCGACATAAGTGCAATACTTATGCCCTGTAGATAATCCGTCAAGCCAGAATGAGTTTTCGCCGTGAGGAATCACGACGGCAAAATTGTATTTTTCCGAAATATATTCCGGTATCCAGTTGTAGCCGTCCTGTGTGTAACCATGCAGAATGAACAGTGTTTTCATATTCTGCTTATCATAAACTCCGCCGTAATTGCGCTTATCATCGGGAATATACATTTTGAATGAAGTATAACGGTTGAGCGACCGTGAAAAGAAACGTATATCAATCTGCGACATTATATACTCCTTAAATGTAAGAAACATGCTCCGCATTGATGACACGGAGTATTATTATATCAGTTATTGCCGTTCTTTGAACGCTTAACATATCTGTGTCTGATAACACGATAGCGTTTCTTAATCTTACGTTTTTTGTTCTTCTTCTTGTAAACCTCGATTGCCTCTTTATACACATCGAGTAAATCGTTAGCAAGACGTATAGCGCCGGATGTCTTTATTGACTCCCTCGTCTGCCTGCCAAACTCGGCAAGCTCGTCCTTAGGCATATCACGGAGTTTTTTCAGAAGCTCGTACATACTGTCGGCATCGGTAAAGTTATAGCCGTTGATGCCGTCCTTTACCTGTCCGACATTGAGGTCGTCCTTAAGGCTGAGAACAGGAAGGTGCATAGCCATACCCTCGAGCATGGATATTGAGCAGGTGTCGGAGAGTGACGCTGTGATATATGCGTCACAGCAGGCATAATATACGGGTAAATCGGGGTGTTCTACCCTGCCCGCAAATTTCACCATATCGGATATACCGAGTTCATCGGCTTCCTTGCAATGCTGTTCGTGCAAAGGGCCGTCACCGAGTATGAACAGCTTTATCTTATCTTCGGGTCTGACATTTTTAGCCCAGTATTCAAGAAGAAGCGTTATGTTCTTTTCCTTGCCGAGTCTGCCGCAGAAGCAGAATACCATATCGTCATCGGCAAATCCGAACTTTCTTCTCATCCTGACAGCATCGTTTCTATCAACGTTTTCGGGCTTGAATACGTCAAGCTCCACGGAATTCGGTATAACGTGGACGGGCTTCTTTACGCCGCAGGCTTTGAAATATTCCGAAACCTTGGGCGATGGTCCGGTAATAGCCGAAGCTGTTGATGCGAGCATCTTTGCGTAAAGGTGGCTGGCGGAAGTTACAATCTTGCCGAAGCCTTTTGTTTTTGCTACATAATATACATAATCGTCATACATTGTATGGAGCGTATATACAAGCGGTACTTTGAGAGTTCTTGCGATAAGTACACCGGAAATGCCAACTCCGAATTCGTTATGGATATGAATTATGTCGGGAGCAAAGCTCTTGATTTTATCAAGACGTTCCTTGCTTATAGGCGGCGCTATATCATAATTGTAGATTTTTTTGAGTTTTACGGCGGGACAGTACATTACATCGTCCGCAATAACGTGATTGTTTACTCTTGAATCAGCGGTAACCACCAGTACCGTATGTCCGAGCGCTTCAAGACCTTCCTTTAAAGTTTTAACGTGGGTGACTACACCGTTGATGCTCGGCAGGTATGTTTCTGTAAACAGAGCTATCCTCATTTGTATTCCCCTTTCATGATAACTATAGAATTGTTGGAAATTAATTTAATAAAATTTTCAAAAAGCACTTGACAAGCAGGAAAAATAAGTGTATAATATATCAAGGTTAATCACCGCACAACAGAATATGCCGCTGTGGTGGAATCGGCAGACACAAGGGACTTAAAATCCCTCGGTAGCAATACCGTATCGGTTCAAGTCCGATCAGCGGCACCATTTAAATTTTATATTATTAATTTGCCATGCAGAAATACCCAAGTGGTGAAGGGGCTCCCCTGCTAAGGGAGTAGGTCGGGAAACCGGCGCGAGGGTTCAAATCCCTCTTTCTGCGCCAAAAGAAGTCACTTTTTGTGGCTTCTTTTTTTATGCAAAAATGCGGCTGATGCCCAGAAAGTATCAGCCGCTGATTTGTCCGGTTGTGATGTCAGCGTATTTGTATTTGTTTTATTTCGTCAGTGAGTGCGTTCGCCTTGTTTGCGGTCTTTCCGAAGTAACAGTATACGGGTAATCGTATAAGGAAGAAGCTGATAAAAGAACGAAAATACAGCAAAACAGATAGCAGAATATATTATACTACCATAACCTAAATGTTCCGCTATCCATGGCAAATTGATTATGTTGTCTTCCTTGATTCTTGCAAGATTATCAGGATAATAAATTGCAAACCCAATAAATATCAAAAGGAATGATGGTATCCAGAAATAAATCTTTGAGCGAATAATGCCTGCCGAAATTGCCGCCGCTATTAAAACTACTCTCATAACAAAGAACCTTACTACTTCCGTTGGTGCCATTATCCCTTCACTTCTGACTCCCAATGCTTGAAGGATAGGCTCAATTATTTGCAGTTCAAATATTATAATCAGATACACACCTATCTGAATCGCCATTGTTAAAATGAAATTAAAAAGCAACGGATGTTTTTTCATATTGTTATCTTTTCCTTTCTGTCAATCTATGCTGACAAATAATAAGATAATTGCTAATTTGTCCGAATGTGATGTCAGCGTAT
>OHHT01000082.1_pt1 | contig 48229 bp, 32 predicted proteins | sample 1568061 | NCBI WGS metagenome assembly OHHT01 (sample SAMEA3879550, study PRJEB24766) | human gut metagenome | biome: human-associated habitat; feature: feces | place: USA | collected 1985/1987 | reverse complement strand
GAAATTTTTACATACAAATCATCATTTGTTTCATTATAGTAAACCTCTTTATCAAGCAGTTCCTGTGAATTGGAGGTCAGAGAGGTCTGAGGAATATGTGCGCTGTCATACGATGAAATTTTTCCTATGAGCTTATAATCCTTAAGGTCGGGATTATCCTGAACATCTGCACTTTTGTCTGCGTAAAGTTCTGTATCAAGCTTTACGAATTTGTTCGGTAGACCCGCTTTTATAAACAGATGATATTTACTGCCTTTTTCACCTAAAAAATCAGAAGCGTATAAGTATATCGAATAGTCATTGTCGGCTTCTGCCCATACAGTGCTTTTATCATTGATATGATAGCTGAATTCTGTTTTGTCTTTTTCCTTATCGATCTGTTCATAGCCGGTCGGCAGTTCTGATAACGGCGTAAATTCGTTTGATTTACCGCTGTAGACATATTTCTGCTCATTGATCGTGACGGTCGGAGTACCCATGTTTGCGTCGGCGTTACCGCAGCCTGTCGCAGAAAGTGATGTTATTACCGCTATTGCCAAAGCTAATCCTTTTGTGAAAATGCCTGAATTGTGTTTTTTGAATAACATAGTATGCACCTCTTTTATAATTTTTTGCAAATTTATTCGATTTTGTTAAATAAATTTTCTGAATTTATTATATCACTGTTTTAAAATAATGTCAATATTTAATTAATATGTTGGAGATGAAAAAATTAAAATATAAATCAAACGATAAGAACAAAAATATTGGGCAAACTATTAAGTCGTTATAATAAAGAAACGAGGTGCGTTGACACCTCGTTTTGCTATATCACATTATTTATCTATCAGAACGCAATTCTGTCCTCGATGTACTTCTTTACATCTGCGATAGGCATTCTTTCCTGCTTCATAGAGTCACGCTCACGGACTGTTACGCAACCGTCCTCAACACTGTCGAAGTCGTATGTGATGCAGAAGGGAGTACCGATCTCGTCCTGTCTTCTGTATCTCTTGCCGATAGCGCCTGCATCGTCATAGTCAACGCAGAAGTACTTTGACAGCTCGTCTGCGATCTCGCCTGCCTTGTCTGCGAGCTTCTTTGACAGGGGCAGAACTGCCGCCTTGACGGGAGCAAGGTAAGGATGGAAGTGCATAACGTTTCTTGTTGTGCCGTCCTCAAGCTGTTCTTCGTCATAAGCTTCTGTGATAACTGCAAGGAACAGACGCTCAACACCGAGCGAGGGTTCGATAACATAAGGAACGTACTTCTCGTTTGTTTCGGGATCGAAATATTCCATCTTCTGACCGCTTGTCTTGATGTGCTGTGTAAGATCGTAGTCGGTTCTGTCCGCAACGCCCCAAAGCTCGCCCCAGCCGAACGGGAACAGATATTCGAAGTCGGTTGTAGCCTTTGAGTAGAAGCAAAGCTCTTCCTGATCGTGATCACGCAGTCTTAAGTTTTCTTCGTTTATGCCGAGGGACAGGAGCCACTTCTTGCAGTAGTCCTTCCAGAAATAGAACCAGTCAAGGTCTGTGCCGGGCTTGCAGAAGAATTCAAGCTCCATCTGCTCAAATTCTCTTACACGGAAGATGAAGTTGCCGGGAGTTATTTCGTTTCTGAATGACTTACCTACCTGTGCAACACCGAAAGGTACTTTTTTACGGGTAGTACGCTGGATATTCATAAAGTTTACGAAGATACCCTGCGCTGTTTCGGGACGGAGATAAAGTTCGCTCTTTGAGTCTTCTGTAACACCCTGGAATGTCTTGAACATAAGGTTGAACTGTCTTATGTCTGTGAAATCAGCCTTGCCGCAGTTGGGGCAGGTGATGCCTTTTTCACGGATATAATCCATCATCTGCTCGTTTGACCAACCTGCACAGTTTGTGCCGTCAAAGTCCTCGATAAGATTATCTGCTCTGTGACGTGTCTTACAAGCCTTGCAATCCATAAGGGGATCGGAAAATCCGCCGATATGACCCGATGCTACCCATGTCTGAGGGTTCATGAGGATAGCACTGTCAAGACCTACGTTGTACTTGCACTCCTGTATGAATTTTTTACGCCATGCGGATTTGATGTTGTTCTTCAGCTCAACGCCGAGAGGTCCGAAATCCCATGTGTTTGCAAGTCCTCCGTATATCTCACTGCCGGGATATATAAAGCCTCTGCCCTTACAGAGAGCGACCAGCTTATCCATGGTTTTTTCTGTGTTTTTCATGTGCGAAATTTCCTTTCATGTTTTGCGTTTAAAAGCAGTGCACGGCAACGTATCTGCGCTGTCGTGCTTGTCTGCCGTATAATTCGTTTTAATAGTGTTTGCCTCCGACCGTTTTGCTGTACAGAAAGGTCGGAATTTACTGCGCCTTACAGCTTTTCGATCCAGCCCATTTCATCGGGGAGCTTGCCGTACTGCATACCTGTCATTGTATCGTAAAGACGCTGAGAGATAGGTCCTATCTTGTTGTCGTTGATAAGCATAACCTTATCGCCCCACTTTAAGTGACCTACAGGTGAGATAACAGCGGCTGTACCTGTACCGAATACTTCATTCAGCTTGCCTGCATCGTAAGCGTCTGCGATTTCCTGTATTGTGATTCTCTTTTCGCTTACTTTAAGGCCCCACTTCTTGCACAGCTCTATAGATGACTTTCTTGTGATACCCGAAAGGATAGAGCCCTGGAGTGCGGGAGTAACAACCTCGCCGTCGATTACGAAGAAGATGTTCATAGCACCTACTTCTTCAATGTACTTACGCTCAACACCGTCAAGCCACAGTACCTGTGAGTAGTTCTGCTTGTGAGCCTCGTCCTGACCGATGAGTGATGCGGCGTAGTTACCGCCTGTCTTTGTAAAGCCCATACCGCCTCTTACTGCACGGACATAGTTTGTTTCAACATAGATGTTAACGGGATCAAGACCTGAAGCGTAATATGCACCTGAGGGTGACATGATTATCATAAAGTAATACTTGTCGCCGGGGCGAACGCCGAGGAACGGATCTGCGGCGAATATGAACGGACGTATGTAAAGCGAAGCACCGTCTGTATGAGGTACCCAGTCCGCATCTATCTTTACAAGCTCGTGGAGAGCCTGTAAGCAATCGTCAACGTTTAACTGAGGGATAACAAGACGCTCAGCGGAGATGTTCATTCTCTTGAAGTTTTCTTCCGGACGGAAGAACTGAATGCTGCCGTCGGGAGTTCTGTATGCCTTCATGCCCTCGAAGATTTCCTGTCCGTAGTGAAGAACCATAGCGGCAGGCGAAATAGAAATATCCCCGTAGGGAACTATTCTTGCGTCATGCCAGCCTTTGCCCGTGTCATATTCCATAACGAACATGTGATCGGTAAAGATGTGACCGAAACCGAGCTTTGTTTCGTCAACGGGCTTTGCCTTAGGTGTTTTAGTTTTCTCAATTTTGATTTCCATTGTAAAAACATTCCTTCCTGAAAGCGATTTTCTCGCCGTAATTTCCGCCATAGCGGCAGCTCGTCTGCCTTATGCAAGCGAAATACCGTTTCCTTTCAGCATCTGTCCGATGAAAGCACAGGAAAATTATGTATGCTTGCAGTACCGACTGATCGTACAAAGAAAATTATAGCACTATTCTTGCAAAAGTTCAATATCTTTTTCGCATTATTTGAATTTTTTGAGCGGATTTCTTTCATTAAAACCAACACTGTCGGTTTTAAGCGTCTGATTTGCTTTCCTGCTGTCAAATGTCTGTTTCCACCAAAAATTTCATATCATATTTAATTTTTCTGCGAACATAATAATATTGCAAGGTCAAAAAGACCTGCATAACAAATACGGAGGAAAATAACAATGGCAAGTACCAATAAAAAGAACAAGGCAGCATTAAACAGCATCAAGATGCAGGCTGCAAGCGAAGTAGGCGTACCTCTTAAGGACAACGGCTACAACGGCGACCTTACTTCTAAGCAGGCAGGTTCTATCGGCGGTCAGATGGTCAAGAAGATGATCGAGTCATACGAAATGTCAAACAAGCAGTAACCTGACAATAAAAAGTCCGATGCCATTCCGGTGGTACCGGACTTTTTTATTTTTATCCGGTGTTAAGCAAACCGTTACCCGCAACATTCCTTGCAAGATTTACATACACCGATCATTGTGTCCGGATACTTTTTCTTAATGCGTATTCAGACTGTACACACTGCTTTGCAATAGCTTTTGCTGTTGTAGGGTAAATGTGCTATATTATACATTAACGCTTTGGTGCTGATACTAAAATAGGTGAAACGTATTGACATCAAATGCGAAAAATGATATAATACATCATATAAAGAGGAAATATGTTTGTTTGTGTTGAAAACAAATAACTTTACTTAATTGCGGTAAGCGTTTCATTTCTCCCGGTTTTGTCAGACCGTGCTTGGAATGAGCGTGCAAAATAATCACGAAAGGAGATAACGTTTGCTTTATTCCGTTTATGCTATAGCGGCATAATTCGGAAACTGTGTATACACAGGCACAACGGAACTTAAATAGTTCTCGCTCTTTATCAAATCACAATAGGTGATTTATGGGAATGGATTGTATTTTTAGGTATAGACCCGCATAAGTTGGATTCGGGATTTTGGCACGCTGCATCGGATTGCGCAGTACCCGACAGGGTTTATACAACTCGTATTCGGCAAAATTCAATAAGAAAAACGATAATCGTGCTATATGCGGTTTATCGGGCTTTTTTTGTCCGGTTTGTTTTTGCTCACGGCATTTATATTTACAAAACCGATTTTGAATTATTGCGGGATAAAAGCGTATACTATGCGCTTTAAAAGCTGATATACAGCACGATGGTATAAGAAATATAATTCGAGAGAGGTTTTTTAAGTGATTGTTACTACAATAAGTAAAGGTCATATAAACAGCATTTCCTTGCCCGATAAGGTGAAGGGTAAATTCTGGCTTTATGAGAAAATCAACGGAAAAGACGAACCCGTAGCCAGCATTGAAGGAATCAATAACGAGTGGATAATGAAAGCTACCAGAAAGGCGAAGATTCTCGGTACTGAGAATCGTATCCTCAGGAATACTATCATATCTCCTCTCAGCATTTATGTCCTTAAAAAAGATAACAATGAAAAAACCTTTGTATTCACCGAGCCGATCACAGAAGACAGACAGATCTTCACAAAATATCTTGTAAAAGACAATATCGATCTTACCATAGGCCGTACAGAACAGAATGATGTTTTTTATTCCAACAAAGTTGTATCGTCAAAGCATGCAGTTCTGTCATACAGAAACGGCAAATGGTTTCTCCGGGATACAGACAGTACCAACGGCACATTTGTAAACAGCCACCGCATCAGTACGGCGGAGCTGTGCGTTGGCGACACTGTTTTTATCATGGGATTAAAGATCGTTATAGGAAAAAATATAGTAGCTTTCAATAATCCCGACGGTAAAGTCAGAATCTCGGACAAACTACGGAAGTTTGTCAATCAGTCGGTCGTACCGACTGACGAAGATGACGAGTATGATTTGGCCGAACGGGATTATTTTTATCGTTCGCCCCGTTTTAAGCGTGATATCGAAACGGCGACATTCAGGATAGATTCGCCGTCAACAAGTCCGGTCACCGAGGAGATGCCCTGGCTTCTTGTTATGGGTTCGTCAATGGCTATGGGAATGATGTCATGCGTAACGCTGGGTTCAGCTATCATGAACGCAAACATAACATCAATGATAATGGGCGGAAGTATGCTTGTCGGCACTGTTCTTCTTCCGACAATAACAAAAAGCTATGAAAAAAACCGCCGCCGCAAAAAAGAGTCATTACGTCAGAAAAAGTACAGGGAATATCTTGATAAAATCGCTGTAAAAATCAACGAAGCGTGTCAGCTTCAGGAAGAAATACTCAACGAAAACCATGTAACGATACAGGATTGCGAAAACAGAATAAAAAACACTCAGCGTAACTTATGGGAAAGAGGATTAGGACAGAACGATTTTCTGAGAGTGCGTGTCGGAAAAGGAAACGGCCTGCTTGACGCAGAAATATCATATTCCGAACGTAAATTCACTCTCGACGACGATAATTTGCAGGAAGAACTGTTTTCGCTGTGCGAAAAAGAAAATGTCTTACATGATATTCCTATAACATATTCGCTTTTCGACAACTATATTTCGGGCGTGATCGGCGAGAGAGCCCGTGTACTTGAGTTTGCAAAAGGGCTTATAATTCAGCTTGCCGCATTATACGGATACGACGAGGTCAAATTTGTATTCCTGTTTGACGAGGAAGAGAAGGATAAGTTTGATTTTGTCAAATGGCTGCCTCATGTATGGAACGATGACAGAACTTTCCGCTTTATCGCAACAAACGCTGACGAGGTAAAAGAAGTATCCGCTTATTTTGAACATATCATCGAAGAGCGAAGCGGTCTTAACAGCGACGATATGGAGGACGAAAAGCCGTATTACATATTCTTCTCCATGAGCAAGCCGCTTGCGGCAAGAGCGGAAATGATAAATAAACTTCGCAGCAAAAAAGAGAACATTCACATGAGCATGGTTTCCTTTTATGATGAACTGAAGGAACTGCCCAAAGAGTGTTCAATGGTTGTCGAGCTTGACAACAAGGGCGGAAAGCTGTTCGACAAGAACGATATTTCAGGAAAGAGCACCGAGTTCAATCCTGATATTAAACTTACGCAGAATCCTACGGAACTGAGCGTAATGCTCGCAAACACATCTCTTGATACGGCGGCGACAAAATTCAGGCTTCCGGGTATGATCACATTCCTTGAACTGTTCGGCGTAGGTAATGTAGAGCACCTTAACGTGCTTACAAGGTGGAGAGAAAACGACCCGACAAAATCTCTTCAGGCGGCGGTCGGCGTAGATACATACGGCGAAACGTTCATGCTTGACCTCCACGAAAAATTCCACGGACCGCACGGACTTGTAGCAGGTATGACAGGTTCAGGTAAATCGGAATTTATAATCACATATATTCTGTCGCTTGCGGTGAATTATCACCCGAACGAAGTGGCGTTTATACTTATCGACTATAAGGGCGGCGGAATGGCGAAGTCCTTTGAAAATCTTCCGCACACGGCAGGAATCATAACAAACCTTGACGGTTCGGCAATCAAGAGATCGCTTGTTTCCATTGAGAGCGAACTTAAAAGACGACAGGCTATATTTGCCGAAGCAAGTAAAAAGGTCGGCGTCAGCAATATAGATATTTATAAATATCAGAAGCTGTATCGTGAGGGAACGGTAACCGAACCTTTACAGCACCTGTTTATAATATCCGATGAGTTCGCAGAACTTAAAACACAGCAGCCCGAGTTTATGACTCAGCTAGTCAGTGCGGCAAGAATCGGACGAAGCCTCGGCGTGCATCTTATTCTTGCAACGCAGAAACCGAGCGGCGTTGTTGACGACCAGATATGGAGCAACAGTAAATTCAGAGTCTGCCTAAAGGTACAGGAAAGAGCGGATAGTATGGATATGCTGAAAAGGCCGGATGCGGCGGAGCTTACCGACACGGGACGTTTTTATTTACAGGTCGGTTACAACGAGCTGTTTGAACTCGGTCAGTCGGCGTGGTCGGGCACTTCATATTATCCTTCAGACCGTGTGGTAAAGGAAAAGGATAACAGCGTTGTTGTAATAGACACGAACGGACACCCGATAAAGCAGGTCAGAATAGATAAAAAGCGCATGGCAGGCAGTAACGCAATGAAACAGCTTGACGTTATAACAGAATATCTCCGTGGCATTGCCGAGGACGAAGGCATAAAGATAAAGCCGCTGTGGCTCGATCCTATTCCTGCGGTCATCATACTTGATAATATCAGAAAAAAATATGATGCCAAAGCAGAAAAATTTGTGCTTAATCCCGTTATAGGCGAATATGACGATCCCGCACATCAAAGTCAGTGTGTTCTCAGACTTCCGATCTCCAAAGAAGGCAATACGGTTATCTACGGCGTGGCAGGAAGCGGCAAAACCACATTCCTCAACGCTATGATCTATTCGCTTATTACCGAACATACACCCGATGAAGTAAATCTTTATATTCTTGATTTTGCATCGGAAACGTTGAGAGCGTTCGCTAAAGCGCCGCATGTCGGTGATGTGATTCTCTCTTATGAAGCGGAAAAGGTAAGCAATCTTTTCAAAATGCTGCAAAGCGAGATAACAAAACGTAAAAAGCTGTTCGCCGATTACGGAGGAGATTATTCTTCTTATATAAGATCGTCGGGCAAAACACTGCCGTCGGTTATAATTGCAATAAACAATTTTGCGGCATTCACCGAGGCTTATGAGGAAAAGGAAGAGGCGGTATCATTCCTTTCGAGAGAAGGAACAAAATACGGTATTTATTTTGTACTCACCGCTCTCGGAACAAGTTCCGTCCGTTTCAGACTTTTGCAGAATTTCAAGCAGCTGCTTGTGCTTCAGCTTAACGATGAAGGCGATTATGCTTCCGTTGTCGGTAAAACCGACGGCTTGTTCCCGTCAAAGTATAAGGGAAGAGGTCTTATCAAGCGTGACGAGCTTTATGAGTTCCAGATTGCAAATCTTACGGAGGACGCCGTTCCGTTCGGGTTTATTCGGGAGGTATGCGGTAAGCTTGCTGACGGCTGGAGCGGAGATACCGCACGAAAGATTCCTATTTTACCTGATAAGGTCGATACGCTGTTCTTGAGGGAATACATTGACAAGAACAAAAAATTGAGCATTCCTGTCGGTGTTGAAAAGAATTCGCTTAACGTACATTATTATCCGTTCGGTGAATTATATATCAATATGATTATGTCATCTGGACTTGAATACAGGGATTTCACAAAGGATCTTGTGACTTTGGCAGGCACTGCCGACAGTATAAACGGCATTGTGTTCGATATGCCGAAAACAATAGGCGAAAGCAGAGGAAACCTCAGCGTTTACTCAACTGCAAAGAACTGCGAGGAACAGATCGCAAAGCTGTTTGAGCTTGCGGTTTACCGTAACAATACATACAAGGAAGCTCACGAAAACAATACCGATGTTGAAGAGTTCGAACCTTTGCTTATTGTTATAAATTCGCTTTCTGCACTCAGGTCGGCACTGACAGAACAGGGGCAGGAAATGCTGTCGCTGATTCTTGAAAAGGGTTCCGAAAAATATAATATGAATGTCATAATCGCCGAGCAGGTGAAGAATATTTCTTCCATATCGTTTGAAAAGTGGTACAAAGCAAATGTGTCGATTTCAGACGGCTTGTGGATAGGAAACGGAATCACGGAGCAGTATCAGATGAAAGCAAACAAGACCACATCCGAGATGCACGAAGAAATAACTTCCGATTTCGGTTACTCGCTTATAAAGGGAAGATGCGTCAAGCTGAAACTGCTTAACGACAGGGCAGAGGAGGATAACGATGACGAATAATAAGGCTTTGGTTGAGATATCCGTTCCTGCCGCCGCACAGAAGTATGACGTATATATTCCGCTTGAAAGTAAAATGAGCGAAGTGGTGAAAATGGTCGCAAGCGCACTGAGCGATCTTTCCGACGGTAAGTATAAAGCTACCGATGATGCGATACTCTGCGATGCAGACACAGGAATTATTTACAATGTTAACATTGAGGTTGCCGAGCTTGGCATCACAACAGGCTCACGCCTTATGTTGATATAAAATTATTTAACCGAAAGGAGTAAAGTCATGGGAAAATCAATTTACGTTGCATCATTTGATGATATGGAAAAGGCTTCTCAGAAGTTACAGTCACTTTCTGAAACTTACACCGAGATCTATACACAGTTGATGCAGGAGGCCAACACAATGGGTTCAGCGTGGGATGCAGCTGACAATCTTGCTTTTGTAGAGCAGATAAGCGGCTTCACAGACGACCTCAAGACTATGGCGGCAAAGCTTTCTCAGGCAAGCGAAGCGCTCAAGCAGCAGAAGAACAACTATGTTGCACGTCAGGACAGCAACATTGCCCAGGTCAAGAAACTTGCTAATTAACAGCGGAAAGGAGAACGTTTCATGGCAGGAAACAGCATAAGAATCAATACCGATCAGGTAGAGCAGATCGCAACCAATATCGAGAATCTTAACAAAAGACTGACCGAACAGCTTACAGACAGCAAGGCTACGATTGATCAGCTCGCTAACATTTGGGAAGGCGAGGCAGCTCAGGCTACGGTTTCATCATTCGATGAATTTGCAAACAAGTATTTTCAGAATTATGAGGACGTCATCACTCAGTATGTACAGTTCCTCAGAACAAACGTTGCTCAGGGCTATTTTGACACAGAAACTCAGAATATCAGCCTTGCAGACGCATTTAAGTAATTTGAAGCGGCAAAAATCGGGAGCTGTCAAAGTTCTCGACAGCTCCCGGATATTTGCCTTTTTGTTTAGAAAATTATTCCGATTTCATTCGGATTTATATATTTTAATCAGTACACAATAATTAATTGCTACCGAAAGGCAGAGGTGCAAATGAAAACTATTATCAGGAAAGTTGGGTTAATTATTATGGCAATTACAACTACGATTTTTATGGGTGCTTGCTCGGTACTCAATAAAGACACATCAGACAAAGTATGCCGTGCTCTAAATGAAAAATACGGTGAAACATTCGTTGTTACTGCAATAGGCGACCGTTTGAATACTGACGGTGCAAAATTATATGTGCATCCGGCTGATAATAAAGACCTGCTTTTTACTGCAAGGATAAACCGAGAAACAGGTGTGGTTGATGACAATTATATTGAAGAAAAAGTCAATTATAAGGTTGAAAGCATTGTTGCCGATTCTTTTGATAAGAGAAATATATCAGTTAATTCAAGGTGCATGGTGGTAACGAAAGAACCTCTTATCGTCGAGAATGAAGATTACACGCCTGTCGGATTCAAGGAAACGTATAATTTCGACCACTATACACTTTATCTTGTTATAAGGCAGGGCGATTTTACTGCCGCAGATTTGTTGGCGGCTTTTGAAAACGCAAACAACAGTGTAGGCGTTAAACTGGTGATGATTTGTTATATTTTTGAGCCTGAAAATTATTCAGCTTGTGTTGAAGAAATGAAAATTTATGCAGGAATGGGAACGACGATGATTGAAAAACATTCTCCTGTATCCACATTTAATGTTATAGCTGAAAATGGTGTATGCTCAGTTACAGAAAGCGAGCTTGCAATATAGAAAATAGGAGAAAAATATGATTTTATTAGCCGTGTTAGGGTTAGGAGCTTCAATTGTTGCAATCACATTATTGATATGCGCATTTGCAATTGACAGGGATAATCGCAGTTTTGAAAAAAACAAACGTTTCGGCAAAGCCGAGGTCACCGCTTACAACCGTGTAAGCCAATCCGATGCATATACTCTTTACGTTCGTATTCCGGAACTCAGCTATAAAAACACTTACAGCTGCTCTCACGGCAGGATAAATGTAAGCGATTATCCGCCGGGAACAATAGTAGACGTTATGTATGCTCCCAAAAAGATTGCAGGAAATGATTATGCCGATATCCGTCTTATTGACAGTCCGCCTGCGGACAGTTCCGGTATTGCCCGTATGTTGAAGATTATATCGATTTTTATGATTATTGCTCTATTAGCATGCATTGTGTGTGGATGTATGAAAGGTAGCGATAAAAATAAAATCGAACAGTATCTGAGTACAAAATATACAGGTAATTTCACATATATTTCTGACGGCAATGATGTGTGGTCGTCTAAAACAAAGACTTATGTTTATTCAGATGAAAACGGCAACAGTTTTAACGTAAAAAATACCGACGGAGTTCTTATCGACAATTGTTGCTCAGTGTTATTTGATGATACAGCAAATAAAAATATAGCAGAAAAATCCGCTTTTGATTTTAAGTTATTCGTCAATACAGAGTCAACTTTTCTTGGTTCGTCCGATAAAATTGAAAATTACAGTACATATTTAACAGAGTGTCCGGTGGTGGATATTTGCATATACACTGTAAAATCTGATGAATACGATAAAATAGCCGATATGTTGCTTGAACCGTTTAAAAATTGTACAGCCTCTGTTGTGATATATGTTGTCTCAGATGAAACATACAGTAATGCTTACAGGTACGGAGATTCAGCAGGAGTATTGTCTTCTCAGACTTTTTGGATAAAAGATAACACTATAACGTCAAAAAGTTGGAATTAAATATAATGCAAAACAGTGCGACACGGTGTCGCACCTATATGAGAGTACCAGTATAGTCGGTGCAACTCCGGCAGCTCTCAAGGAACGACAAGAGGTAGAAAAACGCTTTAAAGCGTGCTTATGATGGGAATTGTGATTATGTCGTTTCTTTTGCAACGGACAGTGATAGCTACACTGTAGGACGGAAAAGTAAGCCTGCCGTCCTTTTCCGTTGCTTTTTATTTTATAAAGAGGCTTAACAATATGTGTTGCCCTGCAACAGAAAGAGGTTTACAAAATGAAAATGATCGCTTTTTACAACAACAAAGGCGGAGTTGGAAAAACTTCCACGGCAATCAACATTGCATACACGTTATCCCATCGTAAAAATCGTGTTCTTTTAATTGACTTTGACGGTCAGTGCAACAGCTCACGATTCTTTACCGAATTAACAAATGACGAGAGCGGTTGCGAACGTGCTATTATCTGTGCTGATGAGAAGCCAATGATTAAAAAAACACGTTATGATAACATTGACATTGTAACTTCGTCAGTTAAAATGAACGCAATATCTAATGAGTATGTCAACTTATCAGATGAAGAAAAACAGTCAAACATAATTAAGTTCAGACAGTCAGCTTACGACTACATAATAGTTGATATGCCGCCGGCGATGAACAACTTCACAGAAAACGTTTTGACGATCTGTGACTATGTATATGTGCCAATCGAACTCGGAACTTTTGCGGTCCAGGGACTTGCAAGAGTAACACAGAAAATCGCAAATGCCGGTACAAAATACGCTTGCTTTGCATCGAAATACGATAAAGGTAACAAAGCTGATCAAGAGTTGCTTGAGATAATGAAAAAGAACCTTGGTAATAAGGTGCTGAATACCGTTGTTCCGTTTTCACGTGCTATCAAGAATAGCATAAGTTACAGAATAACGGCTTCAGAGTATATGTCTTGGATAAATCCTGCACGCTGCTACGAGCAGCTTGCCAACGAAATCATCCACTCTGTTGAACAGTAAAAATTATCAAGGAGGAATTAAAATGGCAAAAAAATTTAATTTTGATGACGCAATAACAACAGATATTAAAGGTGCAGCATCAAACAGCTATATTGATAATATAAAGATGATTAAAATTGCTGACATTGAAACAAATGCAGAAAACTTTTACTCTCTGCCGGATATTGAAGAGCTTGCGGAAGACATTGACCGTCAGGGACTGATCCATAGTTTTGCAGTTACGAAAATTTCTTCCGAAAGATATAAGCTCATCAGCGGTCACAGAAGATTAACTGCAATAAAGTTCTTAATCGAAAACGGCAAATGGAATAACGAAACCGTTCCGTGTTATGTGATAACAGCAAAAAAGTCGGAGGCTGAAATGAATCTTGATCTGATAATGCTGAATCACACACAGCGGAAATACAGTGACGCAGATATTTTTAAAGAACACGAAGAACTTAAAAAAATATTTACACAGCTTGAAGCTGACGGCATTGAAATAAAAGGCAGACTTCGTGAAAAAATTGCAAAGGCAATGCACGTTTCTTCTGCACAGATTGGAAAGATTGAGAACATAAAAAACAATGCAATTGATTCTGTTAAAGTGGCGGTTGAAAATGGTGAGCTTTCTATTTCGACCGCAAATGAAATTGCAAAACACAATGCCACGAAACAGCAGGAAATCATATCATCGCCGATAGAAAAAATTAAAACAGCTGACATCCGTAAGACAAACAAAGATAAATCAAAAACAAAAACGCCTAAATGTGATGAGCTGAATAATTACAGTACATCTGACGAAGCAACCGAAATTTATCTGACAACGGATGAAACAATGTTTATGAAAAAGAACCTCGACATACTTGGCTTTTCATATCTGCTTTCTGTTTCTTCTGACAGTGACAAGCGGATTATTGAAAATATAATATCCAAAATAAAAGGAGAAAAACCGAATGGCAAGAGATGTTAATGCACTTATTAACAAGTGTGAAAATGCGATAACTCAGGAAGAAAAAACAATATCGGATGCTAAAGAAAAAATCAGAAAGTTACGCAAGGAAATTAAAAAACTTAAAGCCGAAAAGGACAATCAGTTTGCTAACGATTTACTTGCGGCGATTATGAAAGACGGCGAAATATCCGATGAAAAACGAAAAGAAATTCTTGCAATGCTGAGCAATTCCGATACAAAAAAATCTGACAGTCAGATTGAACAAAATGCACTGACAGAAGAAAAAAACTTTAACGAAAATGATTCGCAAAATACACTCAGTGAGCGTAGCGATTTTTAAAAAACAAAATCACAAATTTGTTTTTCGGGGTATTAGGGGGTTCACCCTAACAAGCGAACGAGTGCACCAATCGGGTGCACGTGTTCTGTGCTTGCCACTTTGTGATTTACTGCGTAAATCGCATAGTGCTTCTTGCTACGCAGAAGTTTCGAGAGGAGTAGAAAATGCCGTATAAAAATGCACGGATACACCTGAGAGTAACCGATGAAGAAAAGCAAAGTATTATAGAAAAGGCGGCTCAGGCAAGACAGAGTGTCAGCCAATACATTCTGTCACTATCAGAAAATAAAACAATCATTGTTGTCGATGGCGCAGACGAGGTAACACGTCAGCTATTAAAAATCGGAAACAACATAAATCAGATTGCGGTAGTAGCAAACACAAGTCGAAAGAATGAATGCGAATTGCCAAGTTACTACTTAAAACGAATCACCGATTATCAAGATGAAATAATGAAATTGCTGAAAAGTCTGTTGCTTGCTGTTACAAATGCTGAAAGCGAAAACGAAGAAAGCGATAAAAATAATGGCGGTTAATCAATCTGCAGAAAACAAAATCAAAACCGTAGCAGGTTTGACGGAAGCACTTGCTTACATAACAAATCCTGCAAAAATATACGAGGTTTCAAGAATAAATTGTTCGGGAAGTAATTCAAATACTCTTGAACAATTCAGATTATTGCGTTTAGCTTTTAATCAGAATAAAGGAATTATTGCTCATCATTTTATTCAGTCTTTTTCTCCGAACGATAATATTACGCCGGAAACTGTTCATCGTTTCGGCGTGGAATATGTGAAGCAGTGTTTCCCGAATTATCAAGTAGTTGTTAGCACTCACATTGACAAAGAGCATTTACATAATCACATAATCGTAAATTCCTGCAATATGATTACAGGAAAAAAGTTTTACGATAATAAAGAATCAATGAAAAACAACAGAGATATAAGCGATAAACTGTGTCGCAAATACGGAGTATCTGTTATAAGCACTCAATCTGAATTCAAACCGATAGATCAAACAACAATGCAGTTAGCACTAAAACAAAAGTCGTGGAAAATTCAGCTACTGAGTGATCTTGATGATGCAAAAGAAAAGTGCAGAAGCAAAAGCGAATTCATATCTTTTTTCAAAAGCAGAAATTATGAAATCCGATATGAAAAACATATAACAATTCGCAAAATCGGTGAAAAGAAAGCAATTCGTGTTGATACTTTGGCTAAACAGTTCGGCAGCCAATATACTAAAGCCGAGCTTGAAAAGGCAATGGGATATTCAACAAATCTTGCTGATACAAATACAAACAATGTAAATTTGCAATCGAAGAAAACCTGCGCAAGAAAAAATATTAACGAATGGCAAAGGTTTGAATCTTGGTCATTTTCTCAAAAAAACCGATACGCAAATAATTACAGGTGTTTAAAAAAACAGTATGGAACAAATTATCAACCGAGCCGTTTTCCGAAAGGTACACGGAAATCCTTGTTGCTTACACTGTTGTGTGTATTTTTTGTCAGTCCACGAAAGACATACAGAGAACATACAAACTACCGGTTATCCAATAGGACTACAGCTAATACGAATATAATCAGAACAAAATATCGGTGCGAGAACATCAGATACGGAGATCTGATATCAGCCCAGGGCAACAATTTTGCTGTTAAAATTCCGGCAGATCAGCTTGGAAAAATTATTGTTCTACCGATATTCTACAGTGCCAATGTGAACTTGGAAACTAACACAGCAGTTATTACAGTCAAGGAATATAACAAAGAAATAATCTGTCAGGCTCTCGGTTATGACAGCAAAAAAATTGCACAGCAATCGGATAAATTGATTAACTCACAAAAATACAAACGATTGAAAGATTATGCAGCATCTTCGAACACAAAACTAAGTTATATGATTGTGACTAAAATACAGTTAGAGCTGTTAAAAATGAATGAAATCGAGCTTGCGGCTTTCCCGAAGGATGATGGAAAGTATAACGTTGCGTTTATGCCGGACACCAAGGAGCGCATCAATAAAATCCTCTACCCGTCGGATGATAGCAAGCAGGAATCAGAATATGAAAGAAATAGCAGAATCAATAATGAAATTAAACGTTTAGCTGCAATAAACGGCGAGAAACCTAAATATAGAATCGTTACTTCCGATTTGCTTGACAACATAAAGCAATCCGGTATCCAGTTTGCTTATTTCAAAAAAGGCGATAAGTACAATATAGTTTTCCTTAGAGAAAATGAAATGAAAATTGATCAATTGCTGAAACAGTTCCGAAAGAAGAATTAGCAGAAACAACAAATAATTTAGTTTTGCTTTGTTTAATATTTATCAAAATAATAGTAGACAAACGCAACTAAACGTGTTATAATAAAGTCGGTGAAATCTATTCTCCGGCTTTTTTATATAAATGATGACGGCTTGCACAAGGCAAAAAGTGAGCCGCAGAAAAACGGAGGTATAGAAATGGCTAAAAAGTACGAATTGATATCTGATTTGTATGAACAAATCAGTATCGAAGTAACTCGAGATCCTCAGACATGGCGATTGTTTTTAAAAACAGCTTGTCGAAACTACAAATTGCGTTTTGACGAACAATTGTTACTGTTTGCTCAGCGTCCCGACGCTATTGCAGTGTTGGAAATCGAAAGGTGGAACACGGCATTCGGCAGATGGGTCAACAGAGGTGCAAAAGGTATAGCGGTATTTGAGGATTCTACAGGCAAAAGTCAAAGACTTAAATACTACTTTGATATCGCAGATACACACGGAACAGAACAATCAAGAGAAGTTCCTGTATGGAAAATGTCAGAAGAATATCAAAGCGATGTTGCAGAAGCTCTTAAGAATGCTTTCGGCACATCAACCGATTCAGACAATCTTAGGATTGTGATTAAAGAAAGTGTAGTAAATGCAGTTGATGACAATATAGACGATTATATCTATGGTTTTATCAAAAGCGGAACCGGCAGTGAAATTGACTATATGAAGCCAGAGGATGCAGAAGAAATATACAAGAGAATAGTAACTAACAGCGTTGTATATATGATATATGAACGGCTTGGAATGGACAACCTGTTAACCGATGACGATTTCAACGGCATAGAGTATTTCAGTACACCGGAATTGCTGAATTCAATAGGATATGCTACCGGAGATATAGCAAGAATGGGACTCGGTATAGTTTCTAAAACCATCCGTTCAACAAAAAAAGAAAAACAACAGGTGATTCAACCTGTAATCAATAAAATTTCCGATAACGAAAGGAGTTCTTACAATGAAAGAAATCACTTACACAATGCAGGGCGATTATCAGATTCCGGATCTGACATTACCGACACAGCCGGAAGTTACTCTCGGCAGATGGGCAGAGATGAAGAAAGAATATCTGAAGCAGCATCGCAAAGTAATGTACTACAATCTGATGACAAAAGGTCAGTTGACGCAGTATCTCGCAGACGAGGAACAGAGAGCACTGAAGCTGGAGGACAAACTGATGAAAGAAATGTCGGCAACACAGGGACTGACAGAAGAGCTGAAAGCGAAAGATATGATGAAATGGGTTCAGCTGATGAACAATCTCAGACACGAAGTTCAAGAGATAGTTACTCAGCAGATAATAATGAGCGTTTAAGCAACATTAAGCCGTTACCGTCAATCAATGAACAAACGGCTTTCATAGCAGAATATGAAGCAGAGGTTACAAAAGCCTCTGCTTTTTCTATTCCGAATGAAATTATAAATGACCACCTTGCTAATGGGAGTGGCTTTCAGGACGGGAAATACCGTATCTATGAACAGTTCCGGAGAAGCTTATCACAAAAAGAAAATGCGGATTTTCTGAAAAACGAGTATGGCATTGGCGGCGGAACACACGCAGGCGGCGTATCCGGATATTACTATGACCACAATGCAAAAGGTATTTGTATCAGCAAGGGATTTGCTGATAACGCAACGAGAATCAATTTGAACTGGTTAGAGATTGCAAAGCGCATACAGCTGTTGATTAACAATGACAGGTATCTGAATGAAAAAGAAAAAGAACATTATGCGCAATGGCTCAACGAGCGTGAGGAAAGACAATACACCGAGCAGGGTCTTAGCACTTCTGAAAACAAGGATAATGAGAAGTATATTTACAAAGTCGGCGATACCGTTTTCATCGGAGCGTCCGAATACAGAATTACGGCAAAAGACGATCAGCAGGTAATGCTCAGCGACGCTAACGCTCCCCTTTTCAACAAACAATATGATATAGCGGATTTTGAGCATAAGATAAAAGAAAATGCGCTTAACGAGCATTTAAAGGCTATACTTTCAGAAGAAGAAAGCAATACGTCTGTTATTTCTGAAACGAATACAACTCCAATAAATGACGATGATTATTACTTCAATGACGCAGAACGCAAGGAAGTAGTTGCTGTATATTATAATCCTGATGCCATATCCGGAGGACAATTTGTATTTGCACATATCACTTATGAGCTCATTTCAAAAGCAAAAGATGTTGCGTCCGATACGGACTCATTTTATGAATATCTCGATGAAAACGCATACACGGAACTTATAGATGTTGGCACAGAAGAATACAGAACCGTATTAAGCGAGTATTCGGATCCAAATCCTGACTTCATCGGCAGAAATGAAGAGAATATGTTACAGCTAATAGCTTTAGCTAAAAACGAAAAAATCACTTATGATAAAAACGGATATCATGCTGATGATTTGGATGAAGGTGACCTTATCAAAGTAGATGGCGAAATATGGGCAGTAAAATCCGTATCTTCATATTCTATTTCTCTCATAAATGAAAGCGGTGACAAGAAATATATATCAAATTCACCGGACAGCAAATGGCAAGAAACGTTGGTTTCAAGATATAATTTTGAATTCATCGGTAACCGTGAGGGAACAAATACACAGGTCAATAATGAATCAACTGATAGCAAACAGTCAAAGACAGCTCATGAACATAAGAAAAACCGCAAGCAAAACAACGCTCCCAGTGTTTTGTACCCGGAAATCAACAATGATTACCGTACAAATTTCCATATTGATACCGATGAGTTGGGTGCAGGTACTCCGCTCGAACGCTATTATAACAATATTAATGCCATACGTCTGCTCAAAAAGTTAAATAGCGAACATAGACTTGCTACTCCAACGGAACAGGTTATACTTTCACAATATGTCGGTTGGGGCGGATTACCGCAATTCTTTGAGCAGTCAAACTCCCATTACAATGAACTTAAAGATTTACTTACCGATAGTGAATACACATCGGCAAGAGAGTCAACTCTGACTGCGTTTTACACTCCGCCGACAGTTATAAGCGCCGTATATAAGGTTCTTGAAAATATGAACTTTAAAAACGGCAATCTGCTTGAACCTTCCTGCGGCATCGGTAACTTTATCGGTATGCTGCCGAAAACAATGCAGGACAGTAAGATTTACGGTGTTGAGCTCGATACTATATCAGCCGGAATTGCACAGCAACTTTATCAGAAATCATCAATAGCTGCACAGGGTTTTGAGAATGTCAATATACCCGACAGCTTTTTCGATGGCGTTGTTGGCAACGTGCCTTTTGGCGATTTTAAGGTTGTTGACAAGAAATACGATAAGCACAATTTTCTGATTCACGATTATTTCTTTGCAAAGTCATTGGATAAGCTCCGTCCGGGCGGTGTTATGGCTTTGATTACAAGCAAGGGTACTATGGACAAAGAAAACAGCTCGGTCAGAAAGTATATTGCTCAACGTGCCGAACTTTTAGGTGCAATTCGCCTTCCGAATGATACTTTTAAAAGCAGTGCCGGAACGGAGGTTGTATCTGATATTCTGTTTTTGCAAAAGCGAGATCGCCTTATTGATATTGAGCCTGACTGGGTTCACCTTGATACGAATGAAAACGGAATTCGTATGAATTCATATTTTGTTCAGAATCCTGAAATGGTACTCGGTGAAATGAAGACTGTATCAGGTCGTTTCGGTCAGCAAGTAACTTGCGAGCCATATACAGACAGCAACCTTGCCGATCTCCTGTCTGATGCTATTGCCAATATTCACGGCGAAATATCAGATTACGAGAATGATGTTGCAACCGATGAACTTGAGGAAGATATGTCAATTCCCGCAGATGCTTCTGTAAAGAATTTTTCTTATTCTGTTGTAAATGATAAACTGTATTTCCGTGAAAACTCACGAATGATACCTGTGACAGTATCTGCTACAGCAGAAAGTCGTATCAAAGGATTAATTATAATTCGTGATTGCACACGCAATTTAATCGAATTACAAGCAGATGACTATCCGGAAGAAGACATTAAAGCGGCACAGGAGTTGCTTAACGCAAAATATGACAATTTTACTGCAAAATACGGACTGATTAACAGCAGAGCCAATAAGTCGGCGTTTAGCGATGATAGCTCTTTTGCACTTGTGTCTGCTTTGGAAATACTCGGCGATGAAGGGCAACTTGAGCGTAAAGCGGATATATTCTTCAAACGAACGATAATGCCACATAAGCCAATTACACAGGTTGATACAGCAAGTGAAGCTCTTGCAGTATCAATCGGCGAAAAGGCTTGTATTGACATGGAATATATGCAAAGCCTTACCGGAAAAGAGGAAAACGAGCTCTTTAATGATTTGAAAGGTGTAATCTTCTTAAACCCTCTTTATGAAGAAAACAACGACAATCAGTCAAAGTATTTCACCGCCGATGAATATCTGTCGGGTAATGTAAGAGAAAAACTTGCAATAGCACGAAACTCGGCTAAAGTCGATTCCCGGTTTAGCATAAATGTTGAAGCACTTGAAAAAGTGCAGCCTGAAGACTTGACGGCAAGTGAAATTTCCGTAAGACTGGGTTCAACGTGGCTGCCGGTTGATATTGTTCAACAATTCATTTATGAATTTCTGAATACTCCCGGATACGCAAAAAGCAGTATAATTGTACATTACTCAAGGTATACGGGAGAATGGAGTATCGACGGCAAATCGTATGATCGAAGTAATGTAAAAGCGTATAACACATACGGTTCTGCCCGTATAAATGCGTACAGAATAATCGAGGAAACTTTGAATCTGAAGGATGTGCGTATATTCGATTACGTTGAAGATATTGACGGAAACAGAAAGGCTGTACTTAATAAAAAAGAAACTGCTATCGCACAATCAAAGCAGGAGCTGATAAAGCAAGGTTTTCAGGACTGGGTGTGGTCTGATCCGGAACGCAGAGAAAGGCTTTGCAAGTTATATAACGAAAGGTTCAATTCAATTCGTCCTCGTGAATATGACGGCAGTCACATTGTATTCAGCGGAATGAACCCTGAGATTACACTCAGAGAACACCAAAGAAACGCTGTCGCACATATTCTCTATGGTGGAAACACACTGCTTGCACACGCAGTCGGCGCAGGCAAGACTTTTGAAATGGTAGCCGCAGCTATGGAATCAAAGCGGTTAGGACTTTGCAACAAGTCGCTGTTCGTAGTACCGAACCACCTTACCGAGCAATGGGCATCGGAGTTCTTGCAACTTTACCCTTCTGCGAATATTTTAGTAGCAACAAAAAAAGACTTCGAAACTAAAAATCGTAAGAGGTTCTGCGGTCGTATTGCTACAGGAGATTATGACGCTGTAATTATCGGTCATTCACAATTTGAAAAAATACCGATGAGCATTGAGCGTCAAAGAGCTTCTCTCGAACAGCAGGAAAATGAAATAACAGAAGGTCTTGCCGAATTGAAGCGTAATCGTGGTGAGAATTTCTCCATAAAACAGCTTGAGAGAGCTAAAAAATCAATTAGGCAAAAAATCGAAAAGCTCAATGATCAGTCACGCAAAGATGATGTAGTTACTTTTGAGGAATTAGGTGTTGATAGAATATTTGTCGATGAAAGTCATTACTACAAAAACCTTTTCCTTTATACGAAAATGCGGAATGTCGGCGGCATTGCACAGACCGAAGCTCAGAAATCGTCCGATTTGTTTATGAAATGCAGATACCTTGATGAAATAACCGGAGGACGTGGAACGGTTTTTGCAACCGGCACACCTATTTCAAATAGTATGGTGGAGCTTTACACCATTCAGCGTTATTTGCAGTATGATACGCTCTTAAAGAATGATTTACAGCATTTCGATAGCTGGGCTTCCACTTTCGGAGAAACGGTTACTGCAATAGAACTTACACCTGAAGGAACGGGTTACCGAGCAAAAACAAGGTTTGCAAAGTTTTTCAACTTGCCTGAGCTTATGTCAATGTTCAAAGAAGTTGCCGATATACGCACAGCCGATATGTTGGAACTTCCCGTACCTAAGGCAAACTTCCACAATATTGCGGTCAAACCGTCAGAAATACAAAAAGAAATGGTAGCACAACTTGCCGAACGTGCCGAGAATGTACGCAAAGGAAATGTTGACGCAAGTGTTGACAATATGCTTAAAATTACTAATGACGGCAGGAAACTTGCACTTGATCAGCGTATGCTTAATGATATGCTTCCTGATTTCGAGGGCAGTAAAATTAACGCTTGTGTAGATAATGTATATCGGATTTGGAATGAAAATTCGGATAAAAAATCTGCTCAACTTATATTCTGTGATCTGTCTACTCCGAAGAATGATGGTGTATTTTCCGTTTATAACGACATCAGAAAAAAACTGATTGAGAGAGGTATCCCTGAAAGTGAAGTTAAATTTATACACGAAGCCGATACAGATGTTAAGAAGAAGGAACTTTTTCAAAAGGTACGTAAAGGCGAAGTCAGAGTATTGCTTGGATCTACTCAGAAAATGGGAGCAGGAACGAATGTACAGGATAGGCTTATTGCACTACACGATGTAGATTGTCCCTGGCGTCCGTCAGACCTTGAGCAACGAGCCGGAAGAATTATCCGTCAGGGAAACTCAAATCCGGAGGTTGAAATCTATCGGTATGTTACGGAACAGACTTTCGATGCTTATCTTTATCAGCTTGTTGAAGGCAAACAGAAATTCGCCAGTCAGATTATGACGAGCAAATCACCTGTAAGGTCCGCTGATGATATAGATGAAACGGCTCTATCTTATGCGGAAATCAAAATGCTTGCAACTGGAAATCCGTACATTAAAGAAAAGATGGATTTAGATATTCAGATACAAAAGCTGAAGCTGCTGAAAGCTAACTATCTTTCTGAAAAGTACAACCTTGAGGACAAAATAATTAAATTCTATCCTCAGAAGATTGCATCGTTGACTAACACTATAAAGGCATTAGAACAGGATTTATCGACTGCAAAAGCACATCCGAAGCCTATTGATGATAGTTTTGTCGGTATGGAAATCAATGGCGAATACATTACGGAAAAAGCTGATGCCGGAAAAGCCATTTTAGAATCCTGTAAGCAAATGAATAGCTCAGACCCGATAAAAATCGGTAAATACAGAGGTTTTGATATGGAACTTCAGCTCAATCTTACAACGCATTTCTATGAGGTTTTACTTAAAAGTGCTACAACTCAAAAAGTATCGCTCGGTGATGATCCTAACGGTAATATAACCCGTATTGATAATGCAATAGGTCGTATCGCCGACCATATTGAAAATGCAAAGGCAGAGCTAAAGAACATACAGACACAGTTTGAAACTGCTCAGATCGAGGTACAGAAACCTTTTGCACAGGAAGAAGAATTAAAGGCTAAGACAAAACGTCAGATAGAAGTTGAAAAGCTAATTTCTTCCGGCGAAAATAAGCCTGAGCAAAACGCTATATCTGATTATTACTACTTCTCTGCTACTGACGAACAGATAAATGCTTTAAACAATGCGTCTATTCCTTTTGAAAAGCAGACTAAAGCAGACGGTAGTATGGTTATCCGGGTTGCCACAAATGACAAATCAAAGGCAGAAACTATTATGAACACAAAAAATATAGTTTTATAGAGTTATCTGACAGTAAACGAAGTTGTGCGGTGTGTTTCACGCCGCACTATTGTTTTGTGCTACTGGTAGCACAATGATTAAGAAAGGATTATAGCATGGAAAAACTGTCCGTATTTGATAAAATCGAATTGATTGCAAGATATGAAATAAGACACAATATACCTGAACCTGACCGTATAACAGAATGGTTTGGAGATTATGCAATGTATACATCAAAAAAACTCGACAAAGAAGAAATGAATAATATCTTCGCAACAAAATTTGTCAAATTGTTGCTTGATGAATGGTTCAATGGATTTCGTGGTGAGAAAAGCATCGAAAAGGAATTTTTTGAGCATATATCCCGTTTGAACTCCGAGTGCTTCAAAAACTCGCTTCAGAATAATCTTGAGGATTGGGAAAAAGCAATCATAAATGAATTGGAAGGCGTTAGCGAACAAGTAGCCTCCGGTAATATCCCCATATTACAAGAAAGAACAAAAATCTATATTGACATGGATGGAACAATAGCAAGGTTTCACGATGAAAATTTATACCTTGAACGAATGTTTGAAAAAGGTTTTTTCAGCGATTTAAAGCCTTTTGAAAACGCCGTATCCGCTATTGAACAATTGGTGAATGATAGTACGGCGGAGATTTTTATTTTATCTGCAACAGTAAACTCCTGCTCTTTGGATGAAAAGCAGAAATGGTTAGACAGATATTTGCCAAACATTGATAAAGAACACAGAATTTTTACTTCTCTGAATGTACCAAAGTCAGAAGCTATCGGTCATCGGCTCACCGATAAAGATATTCTGATAGACGATTATAATAAAAATTTGCTCGAATGGCAAAAGGCTGGCGGAACGTCTGTCAAAGCCAAAAACAACATCAATCACAAGGGCTTGCACGGAGAACTGTGGAAAGGCGAGATTATTGATGTAGTGAACGGTGATGTTTACAGCGATATCTGCAAATTGGCAAACGAGAACTACTATTATGCGTATATAAGTCAGAACGATGTTGAGCAACTTAAACAATCAGGTATTTGCTATCATCTTCGGATGTCAGGTGAAAGAATAATCGCAAAAGTCAATATCATCGATAAACCGATTCTTGACAATATAGTTGACAATAATCGTTCAGTAAATTGTGCTACAGGTAGCACAATCAAAATATAGAAAGAGGTGAGAAACCGTATTGTGCTACAGGTAGCACGATACGGTTATATGGATATACAGTCAAAAGTAATCAAAAATACGGATAACAAAAGTCCGGTGAAAGCCTATGCTACTGTTTTTCTAAACAATAACATAGCTATTCACGGCTTTAGAATAATTGATATAAGCACCGATGACGATGCGTTGTATGTAGCAATGCCAAGTAATCGTAACAGTGACGGGAAATACTATGATATGGCATTTCCGACACGCTCGGAAGTTAAAGAGGATATAATCAATTCCGTTATCGGAAATTATGTAGATAACCTATCTTCCCTACCTGCTGAAAAATCACCTGTAGATATGAAAATCACCGTCAGGCTTCATAAAACAAAAGCATACGGTGATGAGGTTCCTGCTGTCGGTGAAATCAGATTGTCTGATAGCTTTGTTATCTCGGGAATAAAAATAATCTGCCGTGATGGGAATATAGACTATGAAATGCCAAAAATCAAGAGTAAAGATGGTAATTACTATGATATGGCAGTTCCTTTAAATGACCGTTTCGGACAATTACTCAAAGAAAAGGTGTTGTCTGAATACGGGCTGTTGTCTACTCAGATATTATGCGGGAACATTAACCATGCGGATTTGACGGCTGAAGGCGAAGTAGCATACAAGCTATTTAAAAACAATAGCATTGCTCAAAAAGTAATTAATCAGCTATCGGAACGTGAAATCAAATATTCCGCAAAAATCAACGCACGGGAAACTACAATATGTTTCTTGAAATCCGACTTTGAAACAGTGCGAGAAATATCTCTTAAAGCCGCATCTGAAACAGAAAAAAGTCATCAAAAGCTTTAATGCTTGAAACCTGCCGTCGAACTGAAACAGAACAGGATATGATGTAGATTGTATCCGTAACAGGAGGTACTTATATGAATATAACAACAAGAGTAACAAAACTTGATAACCCGGAAAGTAAGTTAAAAGCGTTAGCCACTATTGTGCTCAACGGCAACTTTGCCGTTGGTGGTATCAAGGTGATTGAAACCGAAAAAGGAATGTATGTGGCTATGCCGAATCATCTCGGCAAAGATAAACAGTATTATGACGACTGCTATCCGGTGACCGCTGAAATGCGCAAAGCAATAAACAAGGCTGTAATGACAGCCTATGAAAACAATGCTACTGCTGTAATTAAAAGTGAGCCTGAAGCAATTGCTACGAAGGTCAAGGTTGTTCCTAACAATAATCCTGACAGCAATCTTAAAGGATTTGCTCAGATAACAATGGATGATTGCTTTGTTGTGTCAGGTGTGAAAGTCTTTGACGGTGAAAACGGAATGTTTTTGCAGATGCCGCAGTATAAAAATTCAGCCGGTGAATACAAGAATGTTGCCAATCCGGTTACAAAGGAATTCCACGATGAACTGAGCAACAAGGTGATAGCCGCATATAAAAATGTTGCAATTACAGCAAATAAACAGCAGAAAACACAGACAACTGCAACAAGCGTGAAGCGTTAACAGATAATCGTTCGGCGGCAGTTTTCTATATATTTATTTTGTGCTACAGGTAGCACAATAGGAAAGGATAAAATGAATAAGAGATATGGCTGGTTTTGACCTATTATAAAGGAGGAAATTCACATGAAACTAAACGAAATGGAAAAAAAGCTGCTCTTTCAGGTGAAGGGCGACGACCAGGGAAAGGTTCTGTATGAGCTTTATATGACTGTGCGCTATTCAAATAATTCCGAACGGCGGGAAGCAGCAGAAAGCCTGATACCAAAGCTGAATGTCCTGTCAGATGCAGAGTGCATGGATTTAGTGAAGGACATTCAGAAGAATTACCGTTTGCCACATTCGCCCCGTACCATTGGGGAATGGACCGCCGAGACCAGACAGCAATCCGGTGTGGAGAAATTAAAGGGACATGACATCATGTCGTTGCAACGCTTCAACCCAGAGGTAAAGCACATGATCGTCTTTGATGTGTTGTCTTACGATTCCCCTGTCGGAGATAAGGGCGATAAGATGCGCCTGTTTCTTACAGATGTCGGATATAAGAGATTTTTGGACAGTCAGGAACGGGGCGAAGTGAAACTGAAAAAATATGCAAAGGTTTCTGGCGGCAATCTCTACTATGACCGCATACAAGAAATTGCACGAAACGATAACGAAAGTGAGCAAAAGCAAGAAAGCGTACCTGATTGCTACTACTTTCCTGCTACCGATGAACAGATAAACGCTTTAACTAACGCAAAAATTTCTTTTGAAAAGCAAACCAAATCAGACGGTAGCGTAATAATACGGGTTGGTATTGATGACAAGGAAAAAGCAGAAACAATTATGAATACAAAAAAGGTTGTATTATAATTTTCTGACTGTAAACAAAGCTGTGCGGTGTGTTTTTTCACACCGCACACGTGTTTGTGCTACCTGTAGCACAATGTAACAAGTTTGTAAAAATCGGCGAAACGCATAAAAAACAATACTATATTTTGTATATGTTTTTGCTATGTTTCGCTGGACTTTTGCCCGTTTTTATGGTACAATATACTTGAGGAAATAGTACCGAAACGAAAGGAGAGGCACAAATGGCAAGAAATATAGTAAAGGCAAAGCTGGATATAATATTCAAGAAGTTGTTCACGGACGATGGCGATAATGAACTTCTTATCGGACTTCTTGATGCGATACTCGAATTACCGGAGGACGAAAAGATAGCCGACATTCAGATAACAAAGAATGAGCTGATGCCGGACAGCCCCGACGGAAAGGTAAGCAGGCTTGACCTCAATGTCAAATTGCAAAGCGAAAAGGATAAGACGGAGAATAAATACAGGCTTATCAACGTAGAGATACAGCTGAATCAGAGGTCTGACTACGCCGAGAGAGCATTGTTCTACTGGTCAAAATTATTCACCGGCTCACTTAAATCCGGTGACGCATACAGCGAACTGCCGATGACAATTTCACTTAACATTCTCGGCTATTCGATGTTCCCGGACAGAGAAAAGTATCACTCGATATATTTACCTAAAGAAGAAAGTCATAACGATGTATTGACCGATAAGTTTTCATTGCAGTTTTTCGAACTTGAAAAACTCAATCACAGGAAAACCAATCTTCAGAGCAAAAAAGAACGTTGGTTAAGATTCTTGAATGCAGAAACGGAGGAGGAGCTTGATATGTTAGAAACAGCAAAGGATTCGACACTTGATAAGGCAATCACAAAGCTGAAATACTTCAGCGAAAACGAACAGCTCAGATTTGACGCAATTTCAAGAGAAAAGTATATTAACGACCAGGCAAGCCTTGAACGTTCTGCAATGCTGGCAGGCAGAGCCGAAGGTAGAGCCGAAGGCGAAAGAAAAAAAGAAGCTGAAATCCTCGCCAACCTCAAAGCTATGGGCTTATCTGAAGAACAGATAAAGCAGGCTCTCGGCAAGTAAGAAACAGACCAAATCCCACAAAGGAGGACCCCAAAATGAAACGTAAACGTACCCACACCATACTCGCAACAATAACCCTTATCAGCGTAATACTGACCAGTGCTTGCACGGCAGGCAATGCAAGCAGCACAACGTCCTCTGCACCCGAAACGGCAGTGACAACTACCGCTCCGGCAGTGACGGGAACAGTGATGGATAGGATTGACGAGCCGAAAGCAGAAACAACTACTGCTCAGACCACTACAGCTGTCACCACAAAGCCACAGGAAACAAAAAGTGCTGAAACTACCACTACCACCACAAAAGCGGTAACAACGGCAAAGCCAAAGCCGGCAACGACAACAACCGCCGCTACTACAAAGCCCGCTCCCGAATGGACAGAAACAAAGGCAAGCGGTACTAAGTATGTCAATACCGACTGCTACAGCCGTAAGAAAGCCGTACTCGGCGCTGAAACGGTAAAGCTGTACAACGTGAACGATAAGGTCACGGTAACTGCTAAGACCGATACAGGCTACTTCAAACTTTCTGACGGTAGCTTTATACATGGTGACTATCTAAGCGATAATAAGGTAGCTCAGACTACAATCACAACCACAAAGAAAGCGGAAACACCAAAGCCTGCGACCACCACAACGAAGAAGCAGGAAAGCAAGCCGAAGTCGATATATGAATATCCTTTCGACCTTGAAGCTATAAAGAAGGTCATCGTTGATGACGCAGTTAATAATTACGGACTTGTTAATTATGATGTTCCCGAATGGACACCCGAAGGTAGTACTTGGAATGCACCTCTTGTTATCTCTTACGATATGCACCCTAATGTAATAAAGAGAAATGTCGAAGAAGGCGCAGGTGCTAATTTCAGAGTCGCACAAATGAAAAAAGGCGATTACTTCAAGATCTACATTCGAGACATATCCGAAGATATGGATATACGAGATGAAAACGGAAAGCTGACAAAAGCATACGCTATATACTTCTTAAGAGGTTGAACAGCAGACTCGGTTTATGTTGATTAGTTGTTTCCTTTTGAACATATGACAATTTAATATACTTTAAGAGCTTTGAAAAATCAAGGCTCTTTTTCTTTTTCTTAAAGTAAAAATCCAAAGCAGTCCACACCCGTAGGACTGCTTTTTTATATATACAAATACAAACCAAGAAAGGAAATCAGTATGAAAAACAAATTCAAAAAGCTGGCAGGCTTGCTTCTTGCGGCTGTAATGGCATTAGCCGCTCTTCCCATTCAGACGCTTGCGTCAGAGTGGGGCAAAGGTGACACTGTATACGCCGCAATGCTCGGCGATTATGTCGGCTCGGACGGCAAGTCATATGGCGATAAGCGTAATTACACATTTATGTATTACAAGTCTGACGGTAGCGAAGGCACATCAACTCGTTATGCTTCAACTCATGCAAAGCTCGGCATAAGTAAGAACGGTATAACACAGCAAGCTATCTGTATCGAAGCAGGCGTTGCTTACAACACCGGAAGCTCTTATGTCGGAGAGGATAACAGCAACACATATTTAAGAAACCTTCCGTGGGAAGTACAGCAGTCGCTTAAATATGCTCTCCTCTGCGGCTTTAACAGCGACACCAAAAGCTCACCCGTAAGCGGTACTAACCTTGACGATTTTTCGTTCGCAACGCAAATAATCGTATGGGAAATACAGCAGCAGTTAAGGACAGGATATAGCAAGGGAGATCTCTCTGCGAATAAGTGGGGCACTCCTGCAAAGGTGTACTATGAACAGCTTCAAGGCAGACCTGCCGAAAAGTGCTATGAGTACATTCTCGGTAAGATGAAAGCATATTCCGTTGTCCCAAGCTTCACAGGAAGAGCAAAAATAACAGCTCCTACTCATACGCTGAAATACAACTCTTCGATGAAGAAGTATAGCATAACATTAGTTGATGAAAACAACAGCGGTATGCCTGCAAGTGCTTTCAACATTTCGGGAGTTACTGTTACAAAGAGCGGTAATAAGTACACCTTCAGCACAACGACCAAAATTAGCGGTACAAAGGCTTGTACATATAAAGCTAACCGCACAAGCGGAGATCAACTCGTTATATGGAAATCGGGCAATGGTTCTCAGACTATGGCGGCGGGTATTGATGACCCTGTGCAGTTCTATGCCAACTTCAAGACATCTAACTTAGGCACAGCTCAAATCAAGAAAGTCTGGAATCACAAGAACGACAGCTCCAGCACACAGGCAAGCAACAGCGACATCTATTTCACGATAAAGAATAGTTCGGGTTCGGCCGTGAAGGCTACAGGCAAGGCAGGCTCGTATACCTACTCTACAAGCGGTTCCGTGAGCCAGTTCAAATTAAACTCAAGTAACACTTTTTTAGTAAAATCGTTACCTACAGGAACGTATACCGTTACAGAACACGGAAATAATTCGGACGGCTCGATACCCTATTACACCCGTACAGGCGGTGTCAGCAAGACGGTAACAGTAACAGCAGGCAGCACAGGAACGGTAACGTTCACCAATACCCGTAACACAGGTACAGGCGAGGTTATAAAGACTTGGGTAGACACCAACGGTAACGCAATAGAAGCAAGTAACTGCATTTCGAATAATCAGCAGATATATTTCCGTATCAAGAACGCAGACGGTAAATATATCACCGTCAGCGGCACGAAGTACAGCGGCACATATTCATTCACCGGAACAACGACCACAGCGACATCGCTGTATGTTAATCCCGGTACAGGTACTTTCACTGTTTCCGACCTTCCGACCGGAAAGTACACCGTTTATGAATACGGCTCTCCGGAGGGTTATTCTGTCAACAAAGCATCTCAGACAATCACAATCTCAGCCAACAAAACAGCGTCGGTGTCTTTCGTAAACAGCCAGGATAGCGGTACCGCCAATATTAAAAAAATATGGCTGTCTGACGCTACATTGACCGCTACTCAGATCGCAAATCTTGAGAAGAATGTAACATTTACCGTAAAGAACGCTGACGGTAAATATATCAAGGTTACAGGCTCCGCAGGTGCATATGTGTATGCCGGCACTCAGACCTCTGCAAACAGTATGAAACTCAGCGGCAGTAAGTTTAATGTAAGCAAGCTCCCTATGGGAACATACACTGTAACAGAGATAAACAACGCAAGCGGTTATACTCCCAAATCACAGACAAAGACAGTCACTATCGCCAATAAGGGCGAAACAAAAAGCGTATCTTTTACAAACAAATCAACACCTGTTGTTGTTATAAGAAAACATTTCTCTGATGAGGACAATCTGACAGCCGCACAGCTCAAAGCTCAGTACGCTAAGGTTACAGTAAACCTTCAGGTACTCGGATTCAACGGAAAAGAACAGACAACTCCCTCAACAGGAAATTATGTGGAATTTACCGGAACAAAAGGCAACTACACATTCAAAGGTATCTCTGCTACGAAAACATCTGCGGCTGATTTAAAGCTGAATGATAATGGTGAGATGACTATTTCTTTCGGCACTAATATTATTCCGTACTATCTGTCGGTTATCGAGAATTACAGCGGAACAGATTACGAGATCGACAGCCGTGACCAGCGTATCGACCTCGGCAATGGAGATCCCAGTGCTGTAATTGACCTTGATGACATTGAACTTGACAATCAACTTAAGACAGGTTCTGTAGAAGTTAATAAGCAGTTCCTCGATATTGACGGATCATCGATTAAAATTCCAGATGATAAGCTTGCCGAGGTTGCTTTTAAAATCAAGCACAACGGCAAATATCTCACCTTTACAGGCTCAAACGGCAGTTATACTTATAAAGGCGAGAACAATACCGGTACAGAATTAAAGCTGAACAAAGCCACATATAACTTTATTGCAAACGAGCTTCCCGCAAGAGAAGAATACACAGTTTATGAGGTTTCCGGCACAACAGGTTACAGCTTCTCAATCGACCCCGTGACTTTTACTATCACTCCTGCCGGCTCGGTAAAGAAAGTGTTTACAAACAAGGCAATGACCGGTACGATAAGTATTGTAAAACACAGTGCAGACGGTGTACTATCCGGCTGGCAGTTCCGTGTATATGGAACTGCTCTTACAGGTCAGACGTATGATAAGACGTTCACGACAGACACTCTCGGTAATATCACAGTGCCTGACCTCAGAATCGGTAATTATACTGTAGAAGAGGTTGCAAAAGGTATTGTCGGATATATTACTCCCGAAAGTCAGAATGTCGTAGTCGAATACAACAAGACATCTACCCTTGAATTCACGAATATTCCTATCGGTAACATTCATGTTACAAAGGTGGACAAGGATTATCCGAATAATAAGCTCACCGGTGCGGAATTCACCGTGTATGAAACGGATGGCATTACAGAAGTCGACAAGCTCACGGAAATCAGCACCGGAGAATATCAGCTTGATGATTTACAGTATGGTGACTATCTTCTGAAAGAAACAAAAGCTCCCGAAAACTATGTGCTGGATGAAGAATATTATGAATTCTCTATCAGAACAGCCGATGAAACAGTCAACGTCGAAACAAACGCCGGTAAAGGCTTTGAAAATGACGCTATGACAGGCACAATCATTATCTCCAAGCACAGTGCCGACGGAAAGCTCAGCGGTTGGAAGTTCAGAGTGTACGGAACAGCTCTTACAGGTCAGAAGTACGATAAGACGTTTACAACCGATACAAACGGTAAAATAACGGTTGCTGACCTCAGAATAGGCAATTACACAGTAGAGGAAGTTACGACAGGCATTGTCGGCTATATTACTCCTGACAGTCAGAATGTTACTGTCGAATACAACAAGACAGCAACGCTTGAGTTTACAAATGTGCCGATCGGCAACGTTCACGTTACAAAAATCGACAAGGATTACCCTGACAATAAGCTTACAGGCGCAGAATTTACAGTTTACAAGACCGATAAGATAACAGTAGTCGGCAAGCTTACAGAAATCAGCACGAGCGAATATCAGCTGAACGACCTGCAGTATGGCGATTATTTCTTAAAAGAAACAAAAGCTCCGAAGAATTATATTCTTGATAACAACTTCTATGCTTTCAGCATAACTGAAGCGGGAGCTACCGTTAACGTTGAAACCAATGTCGGCAAAGGCTTTGAGAATGACGCTATGACAGGCACAATCAATATTTCCAAGCACAGTGCCGACGGCAAGCTCGGCGGCTGGAAATTCCGTGTATATGGAACTGCTCTTACAGGTCAGAAGTATGACAAGACGTTCTCAACCGATACAAACGGTAAAATAACGGTTGCTGACCTCAGAATAGGCAATTACTCGGTAGAGGAAGTTACGACGGGCATTGTCGGCTATATTACTCCCAGCAGTCAGAACGTTACTGTAGAATATAACAAGACAGCAACGCTCGACTTTACAAATATCCCGATTGGCAAAATCGTTCTGAACAAGGTTGATGCCGATAATACAAACAAGTATATATCCGGCTCTGTTTACGCTGTATACAAGGATGTAAACGGTAACGGCACATACGAAAAGGATATAGATACATTCGTAAAGAATCTTACAGACAACAATGGTATTTACAGTCTTGATGAAGTTCCTTACGGTAAGTATCTTGTTAAGGAAATTTCTGCACCGACAGGTTATCTCGTAGATGAAAATTACTATCCTGCCAACATAGACAGTGCAAATGCAGAAAAAACGGTATCAAATACCGATGACGGAAAAACATTTGTCGAACAGCCTGTGCGTGGTGCTGTTCAAATTACAAAGGTCGATGAAGAATATATCGACAATAAGCTCAGCGGTGCCGAATTTACAATTTATGCCGAAGATAAGAAAACTGAAATTGGCAAAATGACAGAAGTAGAAAAGGGCATTTACCGTTATGAAAGTCTGAGATACGGCAAATATTATCTCAAGGAAACAAAAGCTCCCGATTATTTCATACAGGACGTAAACTTCTACTACTTTGAGATAACCGAAAACGGCAAGACAGTTATCGTTACAAATGACGAGCTGGGTAAGGGAACATTTATCAATGCTCCGCAGAAGGGCGAAATCAAGATCGTAAAGACTTCTTATGATAATAAGGTTGAAGGCTTCAGCTTTGAAGTAACCGGAAAGACATACACAGGTCAGACTTTCAAGAAAACATACACAACCGACAAGAACGGTATAATCCGTATCAATGATTTAAGAGCCGGAGAATACAATATCCACGAAGTTGCAGATGACGCTTCTGCCGGCTATCTTTTACCCGAAGATAAGCAGTTAACGATTGACCGCGACGGTGCAAAACTCGTTGCAGAAATGCACAACAGCAAGTTACCGGACAATCCCCCGACAGGTGCAAGTAATGACGGCTTTACGCAGACGGCAGTTATTATCATATCAATGGTAATGATGAGTGCGGCTGTTGTGCTTGTGTTCCCGTTATCGAAGCGTAAGAGAAAACGCTAAGCAGCATTTAATATTTTATTGTCACCGGGCGGCAGAAAAGCTCTGCCGCCTTTGTGGTGGCGATTAAAGGAGGAGAAAGATGAAGAAGAATCAACCATATCATTCTCAGGTGCAACTACGACTTACCAATCGTGATACCGGAGAGGTGATTTGCTTTAAATTCAAATCGGAACATTCGGATCCGAAAGTTATTTGTTGCTTTGCTATAAATGAACATCTTAAAGAGGGCGACTATTTGATAGAGATTATGTAAGAATGCTTGCTCGAAAACGTGCTACAGGTAGCACATTTAAAGGAGGGCGTAATGGCAAATAAAAACAAATTGCGGCACAAAAACAGCAAATCCGTCTTAAAGACTGGTCTTATACTTATCTCCGTTATAGGTGTAATCACATTCCTGATTATATCTTATCTGATTTACAGCTTACAGTGCTACGCATACGACAACAACATATCATCGGATAATTTAAATTTGTCGGTGCTGATAAAATCTATGCCATATTGGACTAATCCAACTTTTACAGCACCTTTTGACATCGGTGCAATAATGCAAATGCACGGTTCTGTTTGGTATATTTACGTTGTTGCTTTGTCACTGCTTGCACTTATGCTGTTCAGTAAAAATTACGATGATTACAAAGGCGTGGAAGCCGGAAGTGCCGATTGGGCAACTAAGCGTGACGAAAAGGAAAACAGCGATGAAACCGGTATTCCAATCGGAAACAAGTTCTATGTTACCGTTAACAATCCGCAGGGACGTTACTATGAACCGCATAATCTGAATGAAATAGTTATCGGCGGTCCCGGTGCAGGTAAATCATTCAGAAAAATCAAACCTGATATTATTCAGATGTATGGAAGCTATGTTGTGACCGATCCCAAAGGTGAACTTTACAGAGATACTGCAAAGCTACTTATGGATAATGGGTACAAGGTGCGTGTGTTTAATCTGATAAACATCAAAAAGACCAACGCATACAATCCGTTTGTTTATATCAATGATGAGCAGGATATTGTTGTTTTGGCGAACACCTTTATTAACGCCTCTGCCGGTGACGATGATAAAGAAGATTTCTGGTCGGGGTCTGCAAAGTCATTGTTGACTGCGATAATGATATATCTTTGGAAAGCGGAAGGTGAAGTGAAATGCTTTGGTCGTGTAGTCAGACTGCTTAACAGTATCACATATAAAAATGGAAGAATAGACGAATTGTGTGAATTGGCTCGTTGCCTTAATAAACACTCAATCGAGCATCCTTGTGATGCCGCTACAATTAACTGGAACGGCATCAAAGGTACTCCTGAGGAAACTATGGGAGGTATCGCCAAGACGCTATCCACACGTCTTGATTTGTGGGCAGTAGAAGATGTCAACGACTTAACCGTAATTGATGAAATGGACTTTGATAACATCGGCGTTGAAAAGACGGCTATATTTCTGATTGTTCCGCCCGCTGACACAACATATAAGGCTATATGCAATATGTTCTATTCGCAGTTGTTTGCACGACTTATGTACTGTGCTAATTTCAAGCATAACGGTAGATTACCGTTGCTTGTATCAATAGAGCTCGATGAATTTGCTAATATAGGACGTATACCGAATTTCGATAAAATTACAGCCGTTATACGTTCCAACAACATCAGAGCCTGTATTGTTTTACAGTCGTTACCTCAGCTCAAGGCTTTGTACAAGGACAACTGGGAGAGTATTATAGGTAACTGTTCCTTATTTACTTACCTCGGTGCACCGGACTTGGAAACTCGAAAGTACATTGTTGAAAAGTTGGACAAGACAACTGTACGAATTGATACGAAAGGTCACAGTCAGGGAACAACAAGCGGCGGAAGTAGTTCTGACAATGAAAGTTATCAGGGACGTGACTTACTGACTACATCGGAGCTGCTACGAGCATTCAGAGCTTCACCGAAAATCAAAAAGAAATATGGCGGATATATGATTGAGTTTCTCGACGAATATCCGCCGTTTTGGTTATATAAGTTTGACACATTATCACATCCGCTTATCAGTAAAGTCGGTAGCTCATTTCCGAGCGGGATACCAAACAATACCGATATAAATGAGATGTATTCTGATAATGAGCAAATACAGAAACTCAAGGAGGTGAAAACAAAAATGGCACAGCTTATGGAACAGTCAGTGTCAGAAGAAAAGGCAATGCGTGAGCAGTCCGAGCAGAAACAGGCGGAACAAGAACGTGTCGAACAAGCAGAACTACAGCGACAGTTTGAAGAAGCCGCAAGAGATACTCAGCTTAGTGAACATCAGAGCGTGCTTGCTGAAATCGACGAAGAAGAATTGATAGCCGATTATGAAATTCCGACTATCGACGAATTTATAGGATAGGAGGCATCTATATGGCACCAATGTTAGAAGATGAGATTATGCACGATGCTGAAAAGATGAACAGTAAAGTTGCCGGCATAGTTCGTACAGGCAAACAGATATATGACTTCATCGAACAGTTGAAACGTGCGAAAAACACTGCTTCGGAAATTTCAGATAACGGTTTACCGTTTTCTTTTTCCGGTCAGATTACCGACCTCAGCTATTTCAATGCGAATGATATTCTGCCAAAAGAGGTTATAGACAGTATCCCTGATGCTGAACTGAAAGAAGCTGTCATATCCAATCTCGAACTGGCGGAAAAGCAAGGTTTGATTGATGTAGATCTGAATAGCGGTAATATAACGTTGACAGATAGCGGCAGAGAGTATATCAATAATCCAAACTTCATTCGTGCGGCTAACATAGACAAAGCACGATCGGCTATTCGTGCAATGGAAATTCAGCACGGATTGGAAAACGATACAATCAGATATGGTATAACTCTTGAGGGTACAGATCGAGATTTGCAATTCTTCCGATTTGCGTCTAACCTCGACCTTGAAGAAGTCACACTTTCACCCGATAAGAAAGCGGCTCTGCAAGTTATGGAGAACATATCCAAATGGGAAAAAGACGGGCTTGTGCAGTACAACTCTGAAAACACAAGCATATCACTTACAAAGCTCGGTCAGAAAAAGCTATACAGCGATTTGGCAGACGGCGTTGATTTGATTGACGAATCGGTAATAACACCAAAGAATCTTTCATCCGGAAGTTTATCAAATGCCGGTGCGGGTAGTATGGCAACGCAAGCAACTTCTCAAGCAGCAGTTCAGACTACACAGGTTGCTTCTGCAACTGCTGCACAAGCTACTACAGCCGGCGCAACTCAGGCAGCTACTACAGCCGCCACTACTGCCACAACAGCGGCTTCGTCGGCTGTACCGGTTGCCGGTGCAGTAGTGGTTACAACAAAAGTCGTTTCAGATACGGCAAAAAAAATATCAGATGCGATAATTCGCAGATAAGGAGATTTTATTATGAAAAAGGCATTCAGAAAAATAACAAAGGCAATTTCAATCACAACCACAATCCTTCTTTCAAGCGTATTCCTTGCGTTTTCAGCATTTGCCGAAGGGGGCGGCATTGGCGAAGCGCCATCTTCTGTAAACACTGCTACATACAAGACCCTTGTAACACTAGTTTTTTGGGTTGTACGCATAGTCGTGCTCGGCTTAACTGCAATACCGGGACTGGTTAAGATTGCACAGGGTGTCGGAAATGAAGATGTGCGTGAACGCAACGGCGGCATATCGCTATTGGTAATCGGCGGTGCTCTTTTTGCGGCAACATTTGCGATTGAGGCTTTATTCTAAGAGAGGTAGATATGAAAAAAATCAGCATCTTTCTTATATGCAGTCTGCTGATGATTTTCGGTTCATCATTTTCTGCCTGTGCGGATGCAGTAACAACCGGCGGAGTAACAGCAACAGCTGTTGCTCCAAGAGCGGTTGACAGCTCAGGAAATATAATTGATGTATCAGAAAATATAAACCACGTTGAACATACGGCTTTTGCAAAAGCAAACGCCACAACGACAGAAACCACCACCACTAAGCCTGCATATAATCAAGAAGAAATGAAAAAAGATCTTGAAGACCTCGGTAAAGAAGATATGGCTGCTTCGGCAATAGGTATCTTTGCTTGGGTAAAAGGTCTTGTTGACTGGACACAAGGTATTATAAACACACTGGGAATATACATTAAAGCCGGAATAGATAGTCCTTGGGGATTCGATCTTAACGGTTTCGTTGATTTATTTGCACCGTTTTTCAAAACTATCGGATATGGCATACTGGTACTGCTATTCGGAATTAATTTAATTCATTCTGCTATGCAGTTTGATTTAGTTAATTACAAAGGTGTTATAAAAATTCTTGTAGGGCTTTTATTGGCAAAGTTATGGGTAGATTTATCAACAGATATTTGTATAGCCCTAATTGATACTTGTACCGGTATTGCGTCAAGTGTATTTACAAGTGCTGATGAAATGATAGTTTTTCCGTCATTTGATACGCTTAAAAGCACCAATACGGGATTATGGATTATTGGCGAACTGCTTAATCAGCTATTGGATTTTGTATTGCTTGCTCCAATTATAATCGTTGCCTTAGCAATATTAATTATATGCGGGCTCATAATGATAAAATTAATGCTCCGTACTTTTGAGTTGGCGCTATATTGCAGTGTATCGCCTGCTTTTTTTGCATGCCTGTTAGGTGATGCAACAAAGGGATATTTTAAGCGTTTTATTGACGGCTTGCTCAGCTCGGCACTCTCGCTTGTATATATGGGATTAATATATCTTGCAGGATCGTACTGGTGTAAAGTTCTCACAATGAACAATGTAGGTGTAGATTCGCCTATGGATGTCTTGGTTTGGCTGTCTTCGGCTGGACCGAAAATTTTAGTAGTGCTTGCTATGGGATTTTTAATTTTAAAACCACCGCTTGCACTGCGCCAACTTACAGGAGGTTCATAATGATAAAATGCAAAGTAACAAAGAAAATTATGCAGGAACCCGGAACTGTAATGGGCTTTTCAATAGGTCAGGTGATAATGCTGATTGTAGGATGTGTTGCTACAATCGGCACATTGCTTCTATTATGGTTGGTACTTAAAATCAGCATTGATATAATCATGTGGATTGTATTTTTGGAACTTGTTTTATTTATCGGACTTGGAGTAGTGCGTATTCAGGGTTTGACGGTAATGCAATTTATTGCTTCAAATTCTACAAAAAAGCGTCCATATGATAGTAAAGGAGTATTCAGCGATGTCGATAATTGATAATTTATTTAACGGCTCGGCAAAAAAGAATGTGCCATTTGGTTATGACAAGCGAATTGTTATGCCAAAATCCGCACAGGACACAATACCATTTTATGAAGTGTATGATAATGGGCTGTTCCTTACCGGTACAAACACATTTACATTGATATTTGCATTTTCAAATATAGACTATTCCCTGCTCCGTGATAAGGAGCAGGAAGAAACCTATCAGCGTTATCAGCGTTTGTTAAATGCACTTCCGGTCGAAATCAACTTTCAGGAATTTATTATGAATTCCTCTGTTAATACCGCTAAGCTCAGAAGTATATTGATAAGCAACAACGAAGAAATCTCTTGTGATATACTGGATGATTACAATAAAAATCTTGAAACGTATATCACAAAGTCCGAAGACGCAACAAGTGAAAAAATAACCATTGTTGCAATGTCATATACACCTAACGAAACTGTTGATAATGTAAACATACTGTTTCGTTACTATCGGGAAATGCAGAATTTCTATGCGGCTATGGGTAGCGAAACCCGACAACTTATGCCTGAAGATGTGTTTGCTGTCCTTTATGAATACTATCACCCATTCGACAATACTGAATTTCTTTTGCCGAATGATATATATTCACGTGGCGGATCCATAAAGGACTATATTGCACCATCAATGTTTGCATTCCGCCCCAAAGAAATTGAAATCGGTAATTCGTATACAAGAATAATGTATATGGCTCGATACGACAGAACATTAGACGATGAGTTTATAAGGGATATTCTTGATAACAATTGTAAAGTTGCCGTTTCAAAGCATATCAGGCATATAGACAAATCCGAAGCGCAGGATAAGGTTAAAGACAACATATACTCACATCAAGGCAAAATTCAGGCACGCCTTGAAAAGAATCATAAAAAAGGTCTTAATTTTGTGCCATATCATTGGATGGAGCGTGAGCGTGAGCTTGAGGACTTGCAGGAGAGACTTTCCGATACAAACTGTGAGCTTTTCAAGATAGGTGTATATATCTCACTGTCTGCGGCTACAAAAGAAGAGCTTGACGAGCTGACAGAAGCAATACGCTCTAAAGGTAAAAAACATCAGGTAGTTATTGATTGTCTGGTGCGTCAGCAGGAAAAAGCGCTTAATTCCGTCTTGCCGTTTGGAATAAATCATTTTGATACCGCCAACGGAAACAGCGTTAACACTTATGTGTTATCGGATGCCGCAGGTATACTGATACCATTTTCTGCACGGTCATATTTTTCGGACACCGGTCTTTGCTACGGTATGAACAAGCATACCAATGCTATCATTGTTCTTGACCGAGCAGAAGAGATGAATGCTAACGGCTTCATTCTCGGTACATCGGGTTCGGGTAAATCTATGTACTGTAAATCTGAGATCATAGATACCGTCATACGTTATCCAAAGTCAGAAAAGATAATTATTGATCCTGACGGAGAATACTATCCTATCATCAAACAGTTTGGCGGAGATACGCTAAAATTATCGGCTGATTCCGAAACGAAGATTAACATATTCGACACTGACATAAATATCAGTGAAAACGGCACTTCTGCCGTTGCAATGAAATCCGAACTGATTATGTCAATCATAGAAACAGCACGAGGCTTTCCCCTGTCTGCGGCAGATAAGTCAATCATCGACAGTTGCGTCAAAGAAGTCTACGCTGATTATGTTCTTAATAACGGTAATTCGGAATTCATACCTACGTTTGTTGATTTTTATAATGCTCTTATAAATAAAAAGCTACCTGAAGCAGATCAGATAGCTCTTGACATTGAGCTGTATGTTAACGGCAGTTTTAATACGTTTTCGGGCAAAACAAACATTCATACGGATAACAAATTGTTATCAATTGATATATCCGATATGGGCGAGCAGTTGCGTCCTGTAGGCTTGCAGGTTATTCTTGAGTATATATGGCAACGTGTTCGTGACAACAGAAAAAAAGGTGTTCAGACCTGGGTATGGGTTGACGAGTTCTCAATAATGTTCAACGATGGGAATGGCAAAGAAACAGTGCGTTCTGCTGACTTTTTCCAAAAGGTTTTCAAGCGTATAAGAAAATACGGTGGTATTCCTACAGGAATAACTCAAAATATTACTGAAGTGCTTGAATCGGGTCAGGCAAGACTTATGCTGTCAAACTCAGAGTTTGTTGTTTTGCTTCAGCAGAAGAAAACCGACCTTGATAAGGTGATAGAGCTGTTCAACTTATCTCCGTCACAATCAAGCTACTTGAAGACCGGTGAAAAAGGCACAGGACTGATTGTCAGCGGTAGGAAGATTATACCGTTTGACAGGCGTATATCAAAAGACAGTTCTATCTATAATCTTTGTCAGACTGATTTTAGGAGAGATGTTACATGAAGAAATTCCAATTGAAATACTCTGCACCTAAAACAAAGGTCAACTCCGCCGGAAAGGTTGAGCAACAAAATCAGAAAAAACCGGACCGTTATTGTGCTACCTGTAGCACAATAACGGATATAATAAGCAAAGAACCGCAATCGGAAGAAAAAAGTTATAAACTGACAGGTTCGGCACTGTTTAATAAGTTGTTTTCGGTTATAAAAAAAGCTCATATCCCTGTATGCTCATTTTCCGTTTACGATAGTGATTTTGCTTTCTGTTACGGAAATGTGATAAACAACCGAGCTGTCCTTCTGAATTATTATTCATTATCATCAGTTGCCGTTATCACGGCGGCTGATGGTATTCTTTCAGATCCTGCTCTGCGTTCTCGGCTCGTTTACAGGATTTACCTTTCGGCAAACAGCTATCTTATGATTATATTTGATTCGTTTGCCTACGAAACGTTTAAAGATGAAAATCTAAAGATTATATCATCAATGCTTGATGAATTGAAAATTACACTAATACAGCAGAAGGCGGTGAATAAATGAACCTCGTTATAATTGCGGGAAAACGCAGTGTGTGTCCTCTTGAAACGGCTCTAAAAAAATCGGAGCAAACTGTAACAGTTGGCAAATATACCGCTGTAAAGCCGAATACTGCGGCTGAAATATTCGAAAAATACCGTCCTCACGGTATTTTGATCAGTGATGATGCTGCGTCAAAAGGCGTGTCGCTGATAGACTTTCTTAGCATTATAAAAATGCGTTACTGCTATATGCGTGTTATTTTTGTTTGCAATAACACCGATAGCTTTAACAAATACGCCTCTGCTTTATATTCGATAGGCGTATATGATATTGTTATGGGCTATGATCCTGCCGCTATAGATAATGCTATTTTATTTCCCAAAACGGATAAGCCTGATGTTTTGATGTCAGAAAAGCCTTGTGATACCGAAATACATTATCCTAATCGGCAATTCTGCGAATACGGTAATTCCTTCGGAAGTATGAATTTGAACTATAAAGGTGCTTGTGACAGCTCTTATTCGGGACAAACAGTGCGATTAGATGAAAGCTATGAACGAATCCAAAGAGGAAATGTTATTATATCGGTATTCGGCTATTATTCTCGTTGCGGATGCACATATACAGCATTTGACCTTGCGTTTTACTTACGCAAATATGAAAATGCAAAGGTGTGCGTAATTACATCAGTGACAGAAGAATTGTGTAACTATTTTACTGTTGATATTAATGCAGTTAGTCAGAACGGTTTGAACATTGATGATGTGGTTATCTATTCGGACTTCAACAAGATAAGCGAAACTTTTGATTATATCATCTGTGATGACAGCACTAAGTATAACAATAATGCGTACATACACATTTTGCTGTGCTCAGCGGCAGATTGGGATATGCCGATTTTAACGAATTATATCAATGATGTTATTCTTCCAAATAAGGTAGACGTAAATCTATGCTTTTTTCCCGTAACGACGAATAAGTTTATTTCCATTAATAAACAGTTGATTAAGTCGGGATTTAAAGCGTATATGCTCGAGCCTTCGGACAACTGGATGGCAACCAACGCAAATAACAATAACGTTTACAGCAACATTCTAAAAGCCTATATTATAAGTTGATTGTGCTACAGGTAGCACAATCCGGAAAGGAGAAATTATGATAGTAATTTATGCCGAAAAATACAGCCTCGGTCGGACAATTGCCGAGGCTTTAGGCGCATACAAAAAAACAGTGAATCCTAAGGAACCGTCTATTGCACACTGGGACTTAAATCTTAACGGTGAGCAAGCAATTCTTTGTCACGGTGCCGGTCACTTATGCGGTTTAGCTCCGGCTGAAGATTATGACGAACGTTACAAATTCTGGAGCTTCGATAATTACCCGATTATACCCGAACATTTTATTACAAGAGTAAAAGATAATAATTATTCCAGGCTTGCTTGTGATTATGTTAAGCAGTTCTTTGATAAGGCGGATCTGATAATCAATGCCACTGACGCAGACCGTGAAGGCGAATTGATTTTTGCATATTTATACGAAGTCTTGCATTGCACAGTACCATACAAAAGAGTGTGGATAACAGATTTAACGCCTTATAAAATCAGAAAAGCATTTGCCGAGTTGCGGTCAGCTCAAGAGATGATGCCGCTTGAAAATGCAGGACGCATACGATCCGCAACAGACTGGCTTGTGGGCATTAACACATCTGTTGCGGCTACATTGAAATTCGGCGGAGCTGACAATGTGTTCGCCTGCGGACGTGTAAAAATGCCGACACTTGCAATGATTGTTAAGCGTGAACGGGAAATAAGAAATTATGTTAAAAAGCCGTTTTATAAAATAGTTGCCAATATCGAAGCAAATGACGGTGCAAAGTTTACTGCTGAAGCATCAGATAAATACGATACCGAAACGGCGGCAAAGACTGCTATAGATGAAATTAAATTAAATACAGCAAAAGCGATTAAAGTCGAGGTGTCGCAAAAGCAGACAGCCGCTCCGCTTTTATATAACACTACACATTTGCTTGCAGATTTATCAAAGTGTACGGATCTCACAATTGATATGCTTACAAAGCTCGTTCAGAGCTTGTACGAAAACAGATTGATAACATATCCACGTACAAGCTCAGAGCATCTTACAGACGCAATGAAAGATGAAACGGTAAAGATAATAAAGCTACTGTTTGAAATGCCCGAATTTGCTAAATATGCTATTCCTGTTGACAAATTTGCACCCTGTACACGTCGGCATTATGATGACAGCAAAGTTGATTCGCACACCGCTATTACACCGACCGCTCTTGTGCCGAATGATTTAAGCGGTATGTCGGAAAATGAGCGCAAGGCATATACCTTACTTGCATTATCGCTTATCCGCACTGTTTATCCGAAAGCAGTCACAGAAAACATCAAAGCTGTTTTTCAAATTGATAATCAGCTGTTTACAGCAATCGGAACGAATATAATCAATCCCGGTTGGTTTGCTGTTGATGCAACGCCGGAGGTAACCGGGTTGCCCGAAATCGTTAAGGATAACGATTATAAAGTTATCGGTTTCGATGTCAAAGAGGGACAAAACGAGCCGCCGAAATATTACACCGATGCGACATTGCTTACAGCAATGGAGCTTGCCGGAAATAATATCACAGACGAGCAGACACGGAGCTATATAAAACTGACAAAACGTGGTCTTGGTACAGCCGCCACACGTCAGGGCATAATTAAGGAACTATATGACAAAGGATATATTGCCCGCCGAACCCGGAAAAACGGTAACGCTGTCAAAAGCATTATGCCGACCGAAAAAGGTATGTATATAATCAATACGCTCGAAAAGATAGTACCGGATATGTTGTCTGTTGATATGACGGGCGATATGGAAATGGAACTTGATAAAATTACCCGAGGAGAATCTGACGGCAATAATTTTCTGAATGAATACAAGAAACTTGTGATTAAGTGGGTCGAACAGATTAAAAACAGTGACACATCAGCAATGACGGGCAATACGCTTATTTGTCCGTTGTGCGGTAAACCTGTAATCAAGAAAAAAGTCGGCTGGTGCTGCACCGGTTACTCTAAAGATAATCCGGACAGTTGCAAGTTCTATATTGCAACTGAGATTTGCGGTAAAAAAATATCAGACGTAATCGCAAAAGAGCTTATATTAAAACGTGCAACATCTATTATCAAGGGCTTTACATCTCAGAGCGGAAAATCATTTGATGCAAAGCTAATAATCAAAGATGATAACACTATTGGCTTTGAGTTTCCCGAACGCTTAAAATGCCCGATTTGCGGAAAAGAAATGGTCAAAAGTTCAAAAGGTTGGGCCTGCACCGGCTATAAAAGCGGTTGCAGTTTTTTTATAGCCGGAACTATATGCGGGAAATGTATCACAGAAACAATTGCGGCAATGCTGTGTGCAAATAAACGCACAAGGATAATAAACGGGTTTACATCAAAGGCGGGCAAAGCATTCTCGGCGGCTCTTGTTGTTAAAGACGGCAAGATTGATTTTGATTTTCCCACCAAGTCGCAGAAACGGAACAAATAAAACCTATGAGTGTTCTTATAACAATTTTATTAGCCGTAATTATAACACAGGCATTCCGCATTCGACGTCTGAAAAAAGAAATCATCAAGCGAGATACTGCCGATGAATTTTGCCGGCAATGGTACTGGAGAGAAGAGAATAAAACACAAAAGCAACGACAACCTCAGAACATGAGGAAATCGTTGCTTTCTTTTTTAAGGAGCTTTTTATGAGTTTTTCTAAATCTAAACCGAGTAACTATGTTACGAAAGAACAGATAGAGCGTGCAAGAAATGTTGATATGGTGGAATTTCTTGAACGAACAGAAGGCTTCAGCGTAAAGAAAAGCGGTAACGGTTATCGCTGTGATAAGCACGACAGTCTTTTTATCACGAATGACCGCAGAGGGTGGTACTGGAACAGCCGTGACGAAGGTGGCAACAATGCCATTGCGTTCTGTATGAAGATTTACGGACAAAGCTTTACTGAAGCTGTAAAGTCGCTTTGTGGAGATATTCAGATTGAGTATACTCCAAATACGATAACGTCAAAGCCGAGCGTTTCTAAAGATAAGGAATCAAATCGGCTTATTTTGCCCGAACAGGATCACAAAGAAAACGGACAGCGCAATTACAGTAATGTAATCGCCTACTTATGTAAAACCCGTGGATTGGAATACAGTATCGTAAATCAGCTGATTTACGACCGTAAGCTATATCAGGGCGTCGGATACAGCGGGCTTCAGCTTGTCGGGTATGACAGCTCGAACACACCGTTTTATCGCTTCAAAAATGATGTGCCTGAAAACGCACCGGAATATGTTACCGTTGAGCTTCAGGCACAGAAGCAAAAAGGTGAAAAGTATATCTGCGAAGGGTTCAGCAGTGAACATATACCTGAGCTTATCGAGCGTGGTATTACTAAAAAATACGTAAATATGATTGCTGTAAACGGTGATGGCGTTATTTCACGCTATGCGTTTTGCCGTTCTGTATCGGATAAATCTACATACCGTGTAGATTTGCCCGGAAGTGATAAGAAATATTCGTTTTCTTTAATCGGCACAAATAAGAACAAGCTGTATGTTTTCGAGTCTGTAATTGATATGCTGTCTTATGCATCCTTTTACGCTATAAACAACGGACAGGACGCTTGGCAGCAGTTGACTATGCTAT
>OHHT01000068.1_pt1 | contig 53511 bp, 56 predicted proteins | sample 1568061 | NCBI WGS metagenome assembly OHHT01 (sample SAMEA3879550, study PRJEB24766) | human gut metagenome | biome: human-associated habitat; feature: feces | place: USA | collected 1985/1987 | reverse complement strand
CATCTACTGTAGTGGATAATACGAAACCTTTGATTGTAACAAGCTGTGGAAATTATCGTGTGAAAAATCGTTCTGAAGTAGTAACACATCGTCCGAAGGGAAGAAAAGATTATCAGCTTTTATATATTGCCTCCGGAAAAGGACATTTTTTCATTCACGGAGAAGAAAAAACGGTTTCAGCCGGAAATATTATTATATATTTGCCGGATCAACCACAGGAATATGTTTATTATCGTGCAGATCAAACCGATGTTTATTGGGTGCATTTTACCGGAAATGAAGTAGAAGAAATTTTAAAGTATTACAATATCAACCTGCAAAATAATATTCTCTATATTGGAACATCTCCCGATTATCAGTGGTTATTTGGTCAGATGATTCAGGAATTGCAGCTTTGCAGACCACGGTATGATGAATTGATTTCTTTGCAGCTGCGAAATATTTTTGTTTTGATAAGCCGTGCGATCATGAGTGCAAATAAATTCAGCAGCACCAGTGAAAAAGAAGTTGCTTTTGCGATGCACTATTTTCGTAAGAATTACAACACAGAAATCAGCATTGAGGAGTACTCCGAATCCAGAGGGCTTAGCAACTGTTGGTTTATTCAGTGCTTTAAAGAAATCACAGGTTCCAGTCCGCTGCAATATATCTTAAAGCTGCGAATCTCAAACGCACAAAGTTTGTTAGAAAATACGGACTACACCATTACTGAAATTGCAAATATGGTTGGATACACCAATTCGCTTTATTTCAGCAGACTGTTTCATAAATACATTGGTATGTCACCAAAAGAATACCGAAAAGTAAAACTCAAAGAAAATCTCAGGGAGTAAAAAACAAAACTCGTTTGGCTAAAGCTAAACCAAACGAGTTTTGTTTATTTTTGATAAGAAATAAGGAATGGCTACATTACCAAACACGTCTGAATTGCAATCTCCTCAGCCTGCAGCTCGAAGAGATTTTCAAGCTGCCAAACCTTAGCGGTATCAGCATTTTTCATCGCAAGCGCATATTCAGGATCAGTAGCACGCATTTTGTTCCAGATCTTCCACTTTTCTTTCTCACATTCAGTGATACGCTTGTCAATGTGGACATAGATTCTGCCCTTATCTGTTTCTGCCTGATCAAGCTATCTATAACTCTTCGGAGGTTGAAACTCCAGATTGGGTACCACAGGACAGATTCTTACCTATTATGACCTCTTGCAGATACAGTCAGGAAATTGCTAATGTGATTTTTAAACTAAAGAAAGATCAACAAAATATCACAAGCGTGATGAGTACAGTGCTCTCAAGGCTGAATGCTTTCCTCGATTCGGAATTGGAGCAGATACTGTGCTTTGACACCGAGATTGACGCGGAGAAATTCTGCAGGGAGAAATCTGCCCTGTTTATCATTATGCCCGAAGAAAATCCGGCGACCTTTTTCATGATCAGCCTGATTATTCAGCAGCTATACAGGGAAATTCTTGCGGTTGCTGATGAGAACGGCGGCAAGCTGAAAAACCGTTGTGTGTTCTTCTGCGACGAATACGGAACGCTTCCGAAGATTGAATCCGCCGAGATGATGTTTTCCGTCCCGTTCTAGGCACCTGCAGATTGTCCCCATTATCCAGTCCTTCTTCCAGCTTGAAAAGAACTATGGCAAGGAAGGCGTGGAGATTATTGTGGACAACACGCAGCTCACCATCTTCGGCGGCTTCGCTCCGCAGTCAAGCTCTGCGGAAACATTATCCAAAGCCCTCGGCAACCGAACGGTCATGTCCGGCTCTGTCAGCCGGAGCAGGAACGATCCGTCCGAATCCCTGCAGATGATGGAACGCCCGCTTATGACAGCCGATGAACTGAAATCCATGCCGAAAGGTCAGTTTGTGGTTACGAAAACAGGCTTCTATCCCATGAAGGAAAAACTGAAACTGTTCTTTAAGTGGGGAATTGCATTCGATGAAAACAATCCTTACGAAATCCCCGATCAGGGCAACCGCAAGGTGGCATACGCTGCGAAGAAAGATCTCATGGACGGCATTGTAAAGAAATACAGTCCTGATTTGCTGGAACCGCCTCCTGCACCGCAGGAAGAAAACGGAGCTTTGGGAGGTCAGGAACAACAGATGACGGAAAAGAGCGAGCCAAGACCGGCAAGACAACAGGACAAGGAGAAACAGCGAAGCGGCGGCGCTGCTGGATTTGAGAAAGTCCGGACTTCTTGAAACCGAACAGCGATACCGTGAAAAGGGCGGTAAGAGCAGTTTGCTTTATACGCTTCGGAGAAAATAGGGGACAAAAAATGCTACCTACACCGAGGGGCAACTGCACCTATACGCTGATAGGTGCCACCTGTCATGATGGAAGGAGAAAGTGAACTACTCAACTGAAAATAGATTACAGCAGAAAGAAAAAACAACGAAAAATCAGTGATATAAAATTAGTGTTTTAGCCGTCGCTATTTCAGCAAACAATCGCAACAAATTACGATTGTTTGCTGAAATTATATCATACTGTATTGTAAGCAGGGATTATTTATGCTATAATAAGTTACAATATATACTAATTATGGTTAAAGATGAAGTGTCGCCGGCTGTTCTGCAAAGAATCTGCGAATATCCGGAGAGTAATATTGGGAGATATGCGACTTCATTCCAGTTTCAAAATCGGAGGTGAATGCTTGATGACGGCACAGCTATTGTTTGAGTGCGAGCAATATATTCAAAACGGCGGCATTCTTACCGGTTCATCTTTTGGGAGAATAGAAATACCTTTCCATAAGATGATGGACATTGATACCGATGCCGCAGAACAGTATTTACAGCAACACAGGGAGAATTATTTTGCAGAGCAGATGTTTGCCTTTATTGATCGTACCGGTCAGAAAGACAGTGATATCTATAAAAAAGCATTGATCGACCGCCGATTGTTTTCAAAGATACGTTCGAACAAAAAATACATACCTGCCAAGAGAACGGTAATCGCTTTGTGTCTTGCATTGGAATTAACAAGAGAGGATGCGGATAAACTTCTTTCCTCTGCCGGATACAGTTTATCCCGTGCCGACGACTTCGATCTTGTGATTGCCTTTTGCATTGAAAAGAAAATATTTAATTTCTTTGACATCAACGATGTGCTTGTTCATTTCGGTTTTGAGCCGTTTTGAAAAAGAAAAGCCACCGTCGGAAAACGGCAGCCGGGTATCATTTTGAGTCCACGGATTTATCATCCGATGTGTTCAGGTTATCGAGCGCATATTGAAGACACTGCACAACGATTTTATTCATGGAAGTGTTGTACTCGCCGGCAAGGCGGTCAAGCTGCTCCACAATATTTACGGGAATGCGGAATGTTTTATTGACGGATTCAAAACCCTTTTCAAGCTCAAGCATGATAAATCTCACCTCTCTGCATATTATTATGCACTATATTCAGAAATAAATATACAAGCAGTTTATCTTGCAAAACGCTTGCAGATAGTGCCGAAAAAATGTATAATGATACTTGGAGAAGTGTGACTATCACTGAGTTTCAAAAAATGTCGCCGCTGCGGCGACCAAATTACAAGTGATGCGGTATATAATGATTTTCGGAATAGGAGGGCGGCATTGCCATGGGAAAACCGAAGAAATTAAGAAAGCTGATCAAAGCGGCGAAAATGGGAAAGCCTTATGCCCTGTACCGCCTTGGAATCTGCTTTGAAACCGGGCGGATGGTAAAGGCGGACATAAACACTGCGGCTTTACTTATCTCTTTTGCAGCAAAGGCGGGATATACTCCGGCTGTCGAGTGGATAAACGACTATTCATTTGACGACAGTGCCATAGTGCAGGCAGAAAGCTGACCTGCGGCAGATAAAATGAAAAAAGGCAAAAAAAGGGGGACAAAGACATGAATAAAATGGATAAAATAAAATACGACGAGTATTTTGACAAAGTGGATCCTTATGAAGGGCTTGAAAAAGACACGCTGACAATACGACTTGAGGGAAATATCGGCGAGGACCGCCCGAGAGAAATTCACCGCTACAGCATTTCATTTCCTGCCGCGGTCGGAGAATACACATTCGATTTTTCACCCTATTTTTGGAATCCCAAGTGCATTCTGAAAATAAACAGCGTCGGTCAGAACAACATAAGCATAACCTTTAACGGAAATGACTACACTCTGCACGAAGGGATCAACGTCCTTTTTGACATAAGGCAGTCTCAGGCGTCATACGACGGCCCGTGGTTTACGGGCGTGGATGAATTGCAGGCCGTATGGGTGAAATAAGATACAGTGAGGTGGCGACGTGAACGGTATTAAGCTGAAAATATCAAAACCAAAGGATAAGCTTCCCACAGGTTCAAGTAAGCTGTTTGGCAATCCCGATGTATGGAACGGCTTTGAATGGCCGTATATCGAGGAAAACGACGAAAAGTACGACTTGACCTTTATGTGTCAGATTGACTGCGCTAAGGCAGAAGGCTTTGATGAAAGCGGACTGCTTCCGAAAACGGGAATCCTTTATTTCTTTTATGACCTTGATACAATGCCCGAAGCACCGGATGAAAAATCAGCACGGGTTCTTTGGTACAACGGCGAATTATCCGCCCTGCATGAAATGATACTGACAGATGAGGACGGCAACAGTCTGGCGTTTTCCGAGCAGAGAATCGATTTTGATGTGGCAGATGCGGATGAAAAATCATCTCATCTTCTGCTTGGAGATATGACGCAAAGCTGTGATTTTATAAAAGATTATCTGCTGCTTTTGCGTATTGGCTCGTTTGAAACGGAGGATGCGGAAATTTGCTTCAACGGTAACGGTTCGCTATGCTTTTATATCGAAAAAGAGAAACTTGTAGCATGCGATTTTTCCGAAGTGAAAGCGGCGCAGATATAATTCAGAGAAGGATTACCAAAAGAAACAGACACGGAAAATATACAAGTTATAAACAGATGGAATCCGATTGCGAATTGTTTTAAGGAGAAAAACCTATGAGCATATGCGACGAATTAAAAAAACAGGCAATGCAGACATACGCCGAGGGAATCGACAAATCCATCGAAACAGCGGCGGCGTGCTTTCGGCTTTGTGTTGAGGGGTTATCCCGATTTTCCGATGACGGCGGAGGAAGCTACCCGATACAAGATATTTCACTGCTTATCGCCTGCTCGGCGGTATCTGGCGGTTGGAACATAGCAGGCTCTGCCGACAAGGAGCGTATGTCCGAAAGACTGAAGCTGTATGTGAAAAATCTCAACAGCCTGTGCGACGACCTGCCGCTTGCGCTGACAGTTCCCGGATATGCAAATATCGAGCGGAACCTCATGTCACCGCCGCAGATAACAGCGTTTACCGAACATCTGACACGCCTGTTTAAAACGCTTGACGAGAATGAAAAAATGGCAGTCGTCACGATGAACTATTGTATGCTGTATGCCGTATTTGAAATGTGGCCGCAAGTGGATGTGCTGAAAGATGCCTATGAAAGCGCCTTAGTTCAGCCGGAGGAAACCTACGAGCCGCCCGATAGCAATACGGCAGGCATTCAGTTCCCGCATACATACGCCGCTCCTGCACAGCCATCTGCCACTGCCCTTGCCCGATATGAACGCAACGCAAAGCGTCACTGGCGGCCGCTGAAAGTTTACCTTATTGTAACAGGATTGTTTATTGCACTGGTGTTCGGGCTGTACTTTTATGCCGCATCTCCGTTTTCTGAAGGTCAGGCGATCGTAGTAAAGGACATTAGCGGACAATCGGTGAAAATGCTTCCGGAGTCCGAGCCTGTGGAGCTTGCATTGGTGGGGCTGACGGATTATAACGGCGTCGTCCGCCTGTTTTACAAAACGATAACAGGCATTGTGATATACCGTATATCGACAATCGTTGCCGTGTTTATCGTAAATTTTCTCTATCGAAAAAGAAATGCAAAAAAAGCCGCCGCTTTAAAGGCAGGCAATTATATACCGTAATCAGAAGGAGGTAACCTCCGAGTTACAGCTATGAAGAGCTTAGGTCTATGGGCTATTCCGACTATGAGGCAAGAAAGCTGATACGGGTAACAAACGGCAAAATAAGCCCTGTGTAAAGAATAATATAGTGCATATAAATTTAAAAGGAGTTAATTAGCATGAACGATATTGAATTATTTAACGAAGGAATGAAGATGATTGATATTGATACAACAAAAGCATTTGAATATTTCTCAAAATCGGCGGAGGCGGGCAATGCGGATGCTATGTACTATCTCGGTTTGATATATGAATTGGGAGACGGCGCCGAAATGAATGTAAACAAGGCGCTTGAATGGTTTGAAAAAGCAAGAGCGGCAGGAAATGACCTGGCAGCAAGTAACATCGGTGAGTTATATTATAACGGACATGTTGACGGGCTGGCTCCTGACATCGACCGGGCTTTTCCCTATTTATTAAGAGCGGCACACGACGACATAATTGATTCCATGTTTCCGCTTTCGGGAACCTATCTTTTTGGCACAGATAAGATACCTATCAATTACCGTCTTGCGGCCTATTGGGCTTTAAGAGGTTTGGAATCAGGGCATACGAAATGCTGGTACTTAATTGCCATAATGTATGAGCACGGTATGTTTTTTGAAAAAAATCTGGCATATGCAAAGTATTGTTATAAGCAGGCTCTGCCCGATATGGAAGCCGCCAAAACCGAGTTCAATGACAGAAGGTATCTGTTGGTCGTTCCACGCAAGCCGAATTTAATGAAATTTGATGACACAGCAGAGGACTTCTTTGCAGATGAGTTGCCGCCAGAACTTGACGAACAGGCAAGAGCGATTATTTTCGAAAAATGAATTTTCTATAAGCAATCAGATATAACGGAGGCATTGTAATGTTAAATGATAAACTTGAACGAATCGAAGAGCTCGAAAAAGAGCTTTCCTATCTTGTAAACGATTCAATGACATTAGAGAAGAAGCTGAAAAGTCTCGCGGACGCGTATTGGGAGGCGAGTCATTCCGGCTACGGCGACGCCATGGCAAACAAGCTGATGGGCGGCGAAGAGGATGACCAAACCCGCCTTTGGGAGAAAAACTGTGAGAATAAATACAAAATCAAAGCACTCATTAACTTGCTCAGTGAGCTAAAGAAAGAGGGTGATAGCGGATGTTGACCTGTCTTTATTGCGGCTCATCCCGTTTACAAACCACAGGAGGAGACGTCGGCAATCCTTTTGACCGCAGAAAAGAAAAGACAATCTGCCTTGACTGCGGCAGAACGATAGGAACAGAGCCGGATATAGCGGACTTGTTTCAAAGCGTGATCTGCATCGAAATGACGGCTGAGGGCGGCGGACTTGCCAGAAAGGCAAAGGCGGAATTTGCCTTTCAGGACGGCGAATACGATTTAAGCCGTCTCGAATACCCGCTTTGCCGATATAAGCGTTTAAAAATCAGCAAAGATACAGCGGACCTCGGCGGCGAGATTTTTGTAAGCATTACCGATGTGCCGTATGAAATAACAAGACAATATACCGCTTACGCTCCCGATAAGCATCCGGAGGCGGAAACGGTGAAAATCAGAATAAAGAGAGGTATTATTTTATGAAACATTCAATGAACGATGTTAAAGCAACCGTACAACTACGTCCTGAGGCGAAAAGAGCGTTTATACTTCGCATAATCCTGAGTGTGCTCATTTTTCCCACTGTTGTGCAGTATATCTATATGTTTGTGTCGAAAGCACTCAAAGCGGCGGGGCTTACCGGTGTAGAAAGCGTGGTGTCTTTACTTTGGAAAACGGTCGGGTCATTCATCATACTGCTTGTAATTGTTTTGTACCTCTACCGTGCCAATATCCGCAAGTGGACCTATTCATATATGCTGAACTATCAATCACAGGCAATAGCAAACGGCTTTACGGTATGTCCACGCTGTTCAAGCCCTCTTAACGAGCACACAGGTACCGGTTCATACTCGGTTCATGTTGGCGATAAGGTTACAACTACTTATTACAGTGACGGAACATCATCCACTAACCGTAAGCCTATCTATGAAAACAGAAGCTACAAGTATAAATACTACATCTGCTCAAACCGCTCATGCAGACTTGAAAGCAGCCATGACAAAATCAAGTTTGGAAGAATGCCTGCGACAAAGAAAGATGCCATATGGCTTGTTTTAGGGCAGTAAGGAGAGATTATTATGGGACTGTTTTCATCGGATAATAAAGCTGCAGGCGGAAGCGCCGAAGAACTTTTCGAGGCGGGTGATAAGGCATACGAAAATAAAGATTATGTCAAAGCGGCACAGTTTTACAAAAAAGCCGCAGAGCTTGGTCATGTTAAAGCTATGAGCTTCCTTGCGTATGCCTACCGTTTCGGCGAGGGTGTTAAGGAAAATCCCGAAGAGGCTTTTTACTGGTACAAAAAGACGTATCAGAGCGGGAAAAAATATGATGCCGGAAACATCGGCAGTATGTATCATTATAAAGAAATCAGCGGTGCGGACAACAGCGAAATAATTGCGCTATTGAAAGAGGGTGCGGACAACGGCAACAATAGTACATATATTCCACTCATAGAGCGATACTATTTGTCTAAATACGGCTGTAAAAATTCAAAGCTTGCGGCATACTGGGCGTACAGAGCGTATAATAAAGGTGAACTGTACGGTAGTTATTATTTGGGTATGTGCTATTACTATGCTTTCTTTTTACCTGAGGCGCCTGCATACGCAAAATATTATCTTGAGGATTTTGTAAACCGCGGCGGCGATGAAGTACATGCACAAGAGGTGCTGAGCAGTGATGAACTTTCAAAGGTGACCGCAGTAAAGCCCGTGTTGAAGCTGTTTGACGACAAACTGCCAAACGACTTTTTCGACTGCGATGACCCGGAAGATCTGTTTACCGAAGGCGTAGAGCTGATAAACGGGTTTGACGAAGATAAAAATTCCGTACCGCAGGATATCGACAAAGGAATAGCACTTATCACAATGGCGGCAGAACAAGGCTACGCAAAAGCGCAAACGGTACTCGGTCTATGCTATGAAGAAACAGATAAGCCTTGCCCCACCTTTTCGGCAAACGGAAGTCTTCATATTTACAGAAGTGACGGCAAACAGGCTGTTTACTGGCTGACCAAGGCGGCGGATATGGGCGAAATTACAGCTATTGACGAAGTTATATATATGTTTAAAAATGGTATAGGAGGTGCGCCGAAAAACAGTATACTTGTCAATATGTACAGCGATATGCGGCTGAAGCTGACAGGAGAGCCGTTTGAAGAATATAAGGATGAGAAAGCCAACGGATATCAAGAATTACACTTCGAGGACGGAGATGTATATAAAGGCAATATTGTAAACAACGAATATCACGGTAAGGGCAAATATATATTTTCTGACGGTCTTGTATATGAGGGCAATTTTTCCTTTAGCAAACCAAAAGGATATGGAAAGATAACTTATCCTTCCGGCGGAACCTACGAGGGCGGCTTTGATGGATTTGATTGCTACGACGGCTTTGGAATCCGTAAAAATTCAAACGCTATTACACGAGGTTCATGGAGAAAAGGTATTTCAAACGGGCTTTTCAGCCTCATATATAAAAACGGAGATGCATATTACGGCGGTGTGGTTAATGATATGTATATGGGTCTCGGTATTTATATTTACGCTGACGGATGTATATCCGCCGGAATATATAAAAATGACGAAAACCTGACATACAAAGAGGTCTTTCGTTATAAAAGTTCATTCAAAAGAGTAAATGAAGGCGCAACGAGATATTACGGTCAGATGGGGTCTGCGTATATAAATGGCAGACTTATAGATTGTCCTGTCGGTTACGGCGAGAGATATACCAACGGCGGCTATGAACTGGGGCTGTTTAAAAACTGTTCCCTTGTACACGGAGTGTCTTTCTTCAATAATATTGTACTGTACGGCGACTTTGACGAAAAAGGAAATCTTAACGGTGAGGGCGAAGCACTGTTTATCTGTGACGACGGAATTGTCGGTTACAAAGGCGGCTTTCTGAAAAATCTTTATCATGGCAAGGGCATATATACGGCAATAGACGGAAAAAAATATCTTGCAGACTGGGAAAACGGTATGCCTGTCGGCAATTATGCTTTAAAAGCGTGGGCGGCAAACGGTATTGAAAGAAGAAGTCTAAGTATGGAAGATACGGATTTAATCGGAATTGTGCGAAACGAATAAGAATTTATACAGCTTTATATAACCGTATCACAGCTGCTTCGGGGACGGCAATCGAATCAACGTCCTTGATGAAAGCGGCGAAGAAAGACTCAGCTATAAGGTGCAATACTATGAATCCTCTATGGGCAAATTACCGAATTATTCGAAATATGAAATTGTAGAGTAAATACAGACTGAAAGGAAAATGAATTATGGGACTGTTTGGAAAGTATAATAAAATGACGTATGACGAAGCACTTAACCTTTTGATGGACGGAATGGTACCGACTGCGGTACTTAAAGCCGCATTCAAATGCGTATGCAAATCAAAGACAAACAATGCACGAACAGAACTTCATTTCTGTTTAGGCATGCTTTGCGGAGTTTTTAAAGCCAGATATGGCCGTAGCGTATTTGACAGCGTGTTCGGTTTTGTTATGTTACATATGCTTTCTGATTATTCACCAGAGATGATCAACGAGGATATGAAACTGATGGGTGAGATTTTCCGCCGCCGTCCCGATTTTAACCGTGAGGTCAATGAATTCGCTTTGAACGCACAGCCGGATTACAAAAATTATGGCTGCGTTGCTCCTTATCTGTCTTTGGCACATTTATACGGCTGGGGTTACGAGCCTGATGTACAAGAGGCGGAGGCTTTTGCCGACAAAGTAGCAGAAATGCCAAAATACTCCAAGGAAACCGAATGGCTTCGTGCCCGCATCGAAGCCGTAAAAAACGGCAAATAAATGTCGCTGCGGCGGCGACCAAACGATCTACATGATGTGCTATCATTATGGTGTAAAGGAGGGGCGCATATGAAACCCGAAACGGTGCTTGGAATAAAATACAGAGAAGAACCCACGGCAAAATTGCAGGAATGGCTAAAGGAATATGCTGCCATTGCGGCGGAGTTTCCGGGTGCGGAGGATTTGGCACAAAGGCTCTCAAAACGCGCCGAAAAAGCCGGTGAGCTCATTACGGAGCGAAATAGGCCGGAGCCGCCCTCATCGTCGCACGATGATATGTATTATATTGAAATGTCAAAGATCGTGGACGATGAAAACGCATCGTTCGACGGCGATTTTCCGCTGGGAAACGAAGCCGACGCGAGCTTTGCAGGCTGTTATTTTTCGGTTCCCGAACTCGCGGAAATGCAATGCGGACTGCATCATCTGATCGTTGCCGAGAGCTTTAACGGATATAACTTCGATGTGCTGGTACGAAAGGGATTTCTTGCCGAATTATATGAGGACTGGCCGGAGGCGGTACGCTGCTATGAGGGCGTATCGACAAGCAAGAGCGTACAGGAGCGTGAAGACGAATGTCGCCGCAAAATGGCGATTGAAGGCAACCGGTGTTATGAAAAGGCGCTTGCATTTATGGAAAGCGGCGAGTGGAACGAGGTGTTCGCACCATTGAATCGAGCCGCCGATATGGGTAATCCCGACGCCATGGTTGATTTAGCCCTTGCCCGTGTATACGGTCAGTACGGCTGCGCAAAGGATTTGCAGGAAGCCCTCACGCTTCTGCGTGCAGCGGCGAAGAAGGACAACGCCCGCGCCTGCTTTGCGTTATGTCATTTACACGACAGCGGCGTATACGAGGTGCAAGCCGCCGAAGCCAAGGAAATGTGCGAAAAGGCGGCAGGGCTCGGAGATGAAAAGGCAAAAGCGCGGCTTGCAGACGGCTTTGACCTCCGCCCGATCCGTGAAATATTGCTCGAGCAGATCGACAAAGGCAACATTGATGCCCTTTGGCAGATGGCACAGTTTTGCAAAAAGGAAAATGATGAAACCGGTGCCGCCGAGTGGTTTAACAAAGCCATTGAAGCGGGGCAGGTTGACGCTCTGCTGAGCGCGGCAGCAGTTTATCTTGACAAAAACGGCGGCTTTTACAATAAAGAACTGGCAAGACAGTATCTTCGCCGTGCCGCCGACGACGGAAGTGTTCAGGCGATTATCGCCCTTGCCGATTCGGAGCTTGCAGACACAGATATCCCGTTTTGGCAGCAGGCGGCACAGCTTCGGAATTTGGAATATTCCGAAAAACAGCCAAAGAGAAAAATCAGGGAGCAGCACAAAAAACAGATGGCGTGGTATCGTCTTGCCGCCGAAGCAGGCGATACCGACGCAATGAACGCTCTGAGTATGGCATATCATCTCGGCTACCCCGAAACCCGTGACGACCGTGAAGCGTTTTTGTGGGCTTCCCGTGCGGCAGATGCGGGCGACGGCTCGGCAATGTATCAGACGGCGCATTTGTATGAAAACGGCTTTGGCACGGACAGGGATATTGACGCGGCACTTATCCTCTACACCGAAGCCGCCGAACAGGGCGTGCGCTCGGCTATGATAAGGCTTTATGAGATATACACCGAAGGTCTTTTACACATTCAGCCGGACGGTAAAAAAGCGGCGCATTATCTGTGGCTTTCCGGCGAGGGACGGGACTAAAGGAGGCGCAAATAAAATGAAACTGAAAATCAAGGAAACGGCTTGGGGAATCAACCGAGTGGCGGGAGGCTACCGTGAAAGAGTTACCGCCGATTTATGTTTCCCCTGTGAAGTCGGGGAGATCCCCAATTTCGGAAAAGGCAAGCGGCATTTTACCGTAGACGAGGTAACAGAAAACAGTATAAGCCTTTCGGTACACTGCGCCGATTCGAAATATAACAAAACATGGACAATAAACAAGGGCGAAGAAATAACCTATCGGCCGCGCTCCTTTGACGGCGGGTATTTCTATGAATTTAAACTGATTTAGGAGGTACGGCTATGAATGCGATCGGAATTAAAATAAAAAAGGCGGATGGAAATCACGACCTCTGTACCAGTAAGTTTTTCGGTGCGCCGGTACTTCCCGCCGGGTGGCCGGAAATGTTTTCTGAGGACATTATATTCTTTGGGCAGATACGGCTTTCGGATATCGCAGAGCTTGACACGGAAAACAAACTGCCGCATACGGGCTATCTTTATCTTTTCCTCGATATTGAGATGTATCCCTATCAGGCGATGGCGTATTATTATGACGGCGAGCCGAATGTCGTTGTGGATGATTTCAACGAAGCGGAAGTGCAGTTTGCTCATTTGAACGAGGATTGGCTCATGAGCTTTGAGCCTGCCGATGAAGATTTTGACGGAACCCGTTTGTTCGGTGTTCCGTCCTCCGGCTATGAAACGGACGAGGAACTGCTGCTGCAATTCGATCCGCTGGCAGAAAGCACCGGCTTTCTCGACAATATCGACGGCTACGCCTATTTCTTCTTCGGCGAGGGCAAGGACCGCATTAACGGTATCCGCTTCGGCATTGACCGTTCATAAAAGGGAGTTAATATATGGAACAGTATTTTACAAAAGGTAGCAGGATCCCGCTGCAAAACGGGCAGTCGGCAGAAGTGATTGCAAAACTCGGCGAGGGCGGGCAAGGCACGGTATACCGTGTGCGTATCGGCGGAAAAGAATATGCGCTGAAATGGTATCATAAAGGCGCATTGCAGAATCCCCGCCGCTTTTATCAGAATCTTGAAAACAATATCCGGCAGGGCACGCCCTCACCTGCGTTTCTGTGGCCGGAATTTCTGACAAAGGAAAGGGACGGCAGCTTTGGCTATGTCATGAAGCTGCGCCCGTCAAATTACAGGGAGTTTTCGGATTTTCTGCTGGCAAAGGTGCATTTTTCCTCTCTGTCGGCGGCGACAGGTGCGGCGCTGAATATCACCAACGGCTTTCGGGAGTTGCACCGAAAAGGCTTTTCCTATCAGGATCTGAATGATGGAAACTTCTTTCTTGATCCCGAAACCGGCGAGGCGCTCATCTGCGACAACGACAATGTGGCACCATACGGAGAGAGCCTCGGCATTGCCGGGAAAGCACGGTATATGGCGCCGGAGGTGGTGCGGAATATCAAGCGACCGGATATCATGAGCGACCGGTTTTCTCTGGCGGTTGTGCTGTTCCGCCTTTTGTTTCTCGATCACCCGCTGGAGGGGAAGCGTGTGGTGGAGCATCCCTGCCTGACGGAGGAATTGGAGCTGAAATTTTACGGCAAAGAACCGGTATTCATTTATGATAAAGCCGACGACTCCAACCGCCCGGTGCATGGTATCCATCCGAATGTGCTACGATTTTGGCCGGTATATCCGAAATTCATTCGCGAGCAGTTCATCACCGCATTTTCTAAGGAAGCCATGAGTGGAAAGGAACCCCGCCCCACCGATAACGATTGGCAGATCGTCTTTACGCAGCTTCGTGACTGCATTGTGAAATGTCCCTGTGGCGGCGAAACTTTCCTTTACCTTGAGGGAGACAGCTTATGCGTGAATTGCGGTTTGAAAATTCCGAGGCCGCCTGTGTTATTGTCGCAGAACCGCTATAAGGTTGCGCTGTTCCCCGGCATGAAGCTCTACCGCTGTCACACCGACCGGGACAGCGATGATTTTCGAGAAATCACCGGCGAGGTGATACGCAATCCGAAAAATCCGGCGATATGGGGACTTCGGAATCTCAGCGATGAGGCTTGGCAGGCCGAAACCAAGGACGGCAATGTAAAAACAATCGGCAAAAACGAGGTGCTGGTCGCAACAAAAACAAAACAGATTCATTTCCCGAACTGTATTGCGACCGTTGAATAAGGAGGCTTTTAAAATGGCAAATATATATGAAGGTGCGGTGGAGGTTTCCCGCAGAACCATGACCCTTTTCTTTATTGTTGATGCATCAGGCAGTATGGACGGAGCAAAAATGGGGACACTTAACTCTGCAATTGAAGAAGTCATTCCCGAAATCCGCAAAATATCCGCCGAAAATGCCGACGCAGCCATAAAAATCGCCGTGCTGGAATTTTCAAGCGGCACAAGATGGATAACCCCCGCTCCCATGGACGCAGAGGACTTCACATGGAGCTTTCTCACTGCCGACGGATTGACCGATTTCGGTGAGGCCTGCAAACAGCTTAACGAAAAGCTGTCCCGCAAGGCATTTATGAGTGATGTAGCAGGCTCCTTTGCCCCTGCAATATTTCTGCTTTCTGACGGAGAACCGACCGACGAATACTCTTCCGAGCTATCAAAACTGATGGAAAACAACTGGTTTAAAAAGGCCATTAAGGTTGCGGTGGCCATCGGCGAGGACGCCAATAAAGCCGTACTTGCCGAATTTACAGGCAACAAGGAAGCGGTGCTTACGGTGCATACGCCCGAGGCTCTCACAAAAATGATACGCTTTGTTTCGGTTACGGCGTCACAGATCGGATCGAAGTCCAGCGGCGTCGGTAAAGGCGGCGTGGACGAAGCCGCAAACAAGCAGGACGAAATGATCGACAAAATAAACGAGGTCAAGGCCGCCGAGCCGGATGACGACGGTGATCTGGAATGGTAACCGATTATAGGGCGTTTGGTATGACGGTGATCGGCGCTTCCCACATAAAAAGCGGCACCGTCTGTCAGGATTTTTCCTTAAGCTGCGAATTGCCCGACCGCAGAATTTCTGTCGTATGTGACGGTCACGGAGGAGCCGATTATTTTCGCTCGGACAGGGGCAGCCGCTTTGCCGCAGAAGCCTTTACCGAATGTATGAAGGATCCCGATGTCATAAGCGTCCTTTCGGCAGCCGCCACGCAAAAACAGCAGTCCATTCGCATAGAACAGCTAATAAAAAGCATTATTGCCCGCTGGAACGAGCTTGTGGAACGGGACATAAAGGAACAATCCTTCGGTGAGGATGAACTAAGCGACGTATCGGAAAAGGCGCGAAAAAGATACGAAACAGGACAGCGCCTGCAATCAGCATACGGCACGACCCTCATCGGCGTTATGCTGGCCGAGAATTTCTGGCTTGGTTTGCAGATCGGCGACGGAAAATGCGTTGCCATATCAAAAGACGGTGAATTTACACAGCCCATTCCGTGGGATGAGGAATGCTTTTTGAATGTCACCACCTCTCTGTGTGACGAAAATGCCGCCAAGGAATTTCGCTATTGCTTCAGCCGAACTCTTCCCGCCGCCGTATTTATCGGCAGTGACGGAATCGATGATTGCTTTGCCGGAGATGAAAAATTATATGATTTTTACCGCTTGGCACTAAAATCTTTTGCCCAAACGGATGAGGCAACCGCCGTTTCACAATTAAAGGAGTATTTGCCGACTCTTTCCGAAAAAGGAAGCGGCGATGATCTGTCGGTGGGTATTCTTGTCGATACAGATTTTATTGGGCGGAATTAGGCGGCGCTTGTAAAATAGCAGATATTCATGAATTGAGGTGCGTAATGAACGATAACGGCTCCAAATTTTATTATTCACGTTTGACTGACGGTGAGAAAAACTTATATGACAGGATATGCGAAGCGCTCCTTCGCTTCGAGCCTGCGTTATCCATTCACGCCGGTATGGGCAAAGCGTTTACGGTAGACACCAAAAAGATCATGACTGCCGTATTGTTTGACAATCCGGTTTTCTTCTACCTCAATCGGCATCGGGTAATCACCAAGCAGACACCGATGTATATTCAGCTTGTTTTTCAGTATGATTACGCAAAGGAAGAAGCAGAACAGCTATGGGCAGAGATGGAGAAGAAAGTAGAACTGTTTATACGCAGCAGCATAAAGCCGGAGATGAGTCCGCTTGCAAAGCAGCTCAAGGTGCATAATTTTCTGTATTCGATCCATACGGCCGAGGAGCCGTATGATAAAGATTGTTTCTCGGTGGTCGGTGCATTGCTCCGCGATCGGTGCGTCTGCGAAGGATTCGCCAAGGCATATAAACTGTTGTGCGACAGACTTGGAATCGCCTCAATTGTGGTTGTGGGAGAGGCTTTACACGAAAACGGGCGGCGGGAACCTCATTCGTGGAACATTACGCGGATTAAAGGTGTAACTGCGCACACCGACGCAGCGTGGGATTCCCGTTTTGGCGGCGCATCGTATGATTACTTTAATCTGTGTGATGCAGATATTGCCGCCGATCACTGCTTTGATACCGAGCTTTATCCGAAATGCGATCCCAATAAAATCAACTATTTCTATAAAAACGGACTGATTGCGCGGGATGAGGACGAACTGCGGAAAATCATTGCAAACAAGGCAGACGAGCCTTACTACTCGGTCAAGCTGCTGTTTCCGTTTTCAAAAGAACGCCTTGCAGAATTCCCGTTTGATATGGGAACCCTGCGGTATAATGTTGCGCAAAATGTTATCGGTTTTATCAAAGCAATGACGGAATAGGATACAGACAGGAGGAGAACGATGCCATTTTTGCAAGAGGATTTGGAAAAAATCGAAGAATTATACAATATCATTGAAAGTCATAAGGAACACAAATATGCGGCACCTACCTATAGGGACAGTCCTTATCTTGCTGAAATGGCGGAAATTGTTTCCCGTCAGCGTGACAACGATATTGAAACACTGGAGGAGATCATTCCGGCACTTTGGTATCTTACAGAGTCCTATGACAGTATGTGCCGAGCAGGAATGTCCGTGAAATTTTACACGTCGCAGCTTGAAGCTCATACAGAGCTTCTGAAACTCAAAAAATATGACAGTGAGGATATGGAAGGCTTTGAAAATTGTTTTTATCTGGCGGTCAAAGCAAGAAATTATTATGAACCGGACAATTGCTCCGATCTTGTAGAAATCGTGTCCGGTAGCCTTTCAGATGAAAGAATTCGTGAATTGCTTCTCTCGGCACAGGAGAGTCGTCGGGGATTCATCAAAAACGATCCCGTTGAGAAAACGGAGGAATATCTTGCTGTGATTGACGAGGTGGAGGAACGAATAGACAAAGAAAAAACAATGGATTTCTGTATGGAATATTGGAACTTAAAAGCGGAATATCTGTTTGAACACGGTATTATTTGGCGTTCTCCGGCACAGATTAATCCCGGTGTTATGTTCGACTGAATCAATAATCATTTTTCAGCGTCGGTCATTTTGACCGGCGCTTTTTGTCGCCGTTGCGGTGACCACATTCACCCTCAAAAACCATATAATGATATTGTAAAAGAGGATTTGCTTTGGACGATGGCACATCCGCCGGATAATTATTTTATTCAGTGGGATAAGTGCGCCCTAATGCTCTAAAAAGCATATTCTTACATCAAAATCCGTCTGTTTTGACTTGTTCAAAATGGGCGGATTTCATTTTTAGGAGGCTGTTTTACCGCTGCCCTGGGTATGCCATACGACACCCGATTTGACACCCTCGGAGAGTTTTTCACGGATAGCAAAGGCTGCGAACATCTGCTGATACCGCATAATATGCTTCTGATTGATAGTCTCAATCTTGCCATCAACTTCACGTTCCATATTTACATATGCTATGCCATATTTGAGAATGAAAAGCAGACGCTCAGGGGAACACATAGAAGTGATGATACGATTTGTAAGGTATTGACATTCGGATTAGTTTGATATTCGGGAGAAGTATGGATAACCTGATTGTTAAAATCTTGCAGTATATTTTTCTCGATTTCCATATTAACTGCTTTATATGGATAATTCTTGATAAATGGTGCAATATCATCATTCAAGTGATTTTCCTCACGGAAACAGTTAAATGGTGCACTTTTTTTGCGGCAGTACAGTAAAAAGCACCCTGAATAGGCACAATACCGCTCTCGGCATCATACTCCATATTATTGGAGAATATCATAAGCTGAGTTATGTTGATAAATCTGCGGAACTTCTTATTAGGAAAACGTTTTCTGTTCATACGGTCACTCTCAGCGACCATACCGCCGTGATTATTGGGCTTCTTGACCTCAATAAACACCAAAGGCAGACCGTTCACGAATAGCGTAATATTTGGACGAAACTCATCCTGTCCATTTTTGCAAGTAAACTCTGCCGTGCAGTGATAAACATTATTATTCGGATTTTCATAGTCTATCAGCTTTATGGGAGAAATTGCGGTAAGCCGAGCATAAAAGCATTTGCCGAGATCGTCATTGTCAAGTTCCTGCCTGATAGTTTCAGCGTTTGTTCCGCTTCACACTCGTAATCAGGATTGAGCTCCTTAAACTGAGATATAAAAACATCTTTTAATATGTTTGTGTCAGGATCGTAGATCGTATCAGCCATATCCTCGAATATTCGACCATAGTATGTATATCCGAGCCTTGTCAGATGAACAAGTGCAGGCATCTGGACATGAGTCATCTCGTTAAAAAGTTTTTGCCATTACTTGCTTTCGCCATAAGAGCGCTCCTTTCGACTATACATCGCCTATCCCAATCTTCTGAAATATCCGTCCGGCTTCTCCTCGCAAATTCGCAGTATTTCTTTCTTTTCTTTTTCATCAAGTGCTTTCCATACAGTCGGCTCGACTTCGACTATGCCGAGAGTTCTGGTGTGCCTGAGCATCTGCATATCCTCAAACCGTTTGAAAGGGTTTGCAAGAATGTTTCTCTGAGCTTCTTTGTCGGTGTATCCTCCTTTTGCAAAAATGCTGTTCGCTTTTTCAACGGTGAGCCCGTTTTTCCGCCTGGATTCATAATAATTTCTGAAGTAGGAAACTATATCGTCAAGTCTGATTCTTCCTTTGCTGTCCGCATTTGCAAAGATTGCTTCTATAAGAACAGGTTTATAGGAATAGCTCATATCCATCTGTTGTATCATTTCCATAAACAGCTGTTTTCTGTTATCGTCACTTATCAGCCGCCAGCCGAATTTTTCAGCTGTTTTGTTCAGTGTTTCTTCGGAGAAATATTTAAATGTTCTGTGCTCGCTCATAGGTACAATAAGATCAGGGATTATCGTGCCTTCACGGATGTATTTTTCCACCGTTTCCGATGCTGCATCAACCCTACGCACGAATTCCATCTGTGAAATCATACCTTCGGCTTCTTTTTGCCAGTTAAAAATATCTACCGCTTCATAATCCGTTGCACTGACAGGGAAGTCAATGATTGCATCGGGTTTTTCGCCTTTTGCGTATAACTCATCGTCTGCAATTCGCAGTTCTTTCTTTCCGAGAACGAGTTTTCCGGGTCTGTACTCCGACAGTCTGAACAGACGGTGCATTGAATATGGCATATTGTACTGGCTGGCGTTGTCAACAAAGTCGAACACAAGCAGACATTTCTTTCCTTCTGAAAGTCTCATTCCACGTCCGAGCTGTTGAGTATACAGCACCTTTGACATTGTTGGTCTTGCCATAAAGAGAACTTCTGTTTCCGGGCAGTCTCAGCCTTCGTTCAGAAGATCACAGGCACACAGAGCCTTGATTTCACCTTTGGCAAACTTTGAAAGGAACTCCTTGCGTTCCGAAGATTTCATATTGCCGGAAACAGCATAAGCACTTACACCACGTTCCCTTATCATTCCGGCAATCTGTTCTGCGTGTTTTACACTTGCACAGAATATCACCGTGCGTTTTGTGCTGACATATTCCATGAATGTGTCAACAATGAGCATATTTCGCTCAGGTACAAAAATCTTGCTTTCAAGGTCACGGATATTGTACTGCACGCTGTTGAATCGTACTTTTGTAAGATCTATATTGGTATGTATTCTTATACATCGTACAGGGACAAGCTCTCCGATTTCAACTGCTGTCTGAATATCGAGTTTATGCGCAGTGTTCTTGAAAATATCAATTAAATTTCTGTCGTCAGATCTTTCGGGCGTAGCGGTCAGTCCGAGTGTAAAATCCGGTCTGAAGTAGGAAAGTACCTTCTGATATGAATCTGCACTTGCATGGTGAGCTTCATCAATGATAAGATACCCGAAATCTTCAGGTCTGAACATATCAAGATTCAGAGCTATGCTTTGGACGCTTCCGCATACAACGTAAGAATCCGGTTGTTTTATCGAATCAACAAATCTGCCGATGCTGACTTCGCACCATAATCTACCGAATGTCTGTGCCGCCTGCTCGACAAGCTCATGAGTATGTGCAATGAAAAGTGTTCTCTTGCCGACACGTTTTGCATCGGAAATAGCAGTAACTGTTTTTCCCGTACCTGTGGCATGGTAGAGCAGAGCAATGGTTTCGTGTTTGCTTCGCATTTCTTCGAGTGCTTTAAGAGCTTCTGTCTGATGCTCTTTCAGTCGGAAATCAAATGCATCTATAGCTTTACCACGCTGCGTGGGAAGGTAATCGTCGATCTCACGGAATGAAGTGTTACTGCCAATAAACACACGCAGTTCGTCCTTGACAGTGTCCGGTTGCACCTGCATCTGCTTTACTGCCCAGCGGAAAACATCCCAGCCGAGATGCACCATGCTGTTTTGCTTCAGAAGATCATCATAGAATTTGTTGCGTGAAATAATATTTTTGTTATGCGATGCTTCATCGTCGATTTCTATGGCGATTTTTCTTGCACCGCTTTCAAGAAAGAAGTCTGCAAAACGATCGTTCTGATAGATATCGTAAAAGTGATACTGTGAATAAAGATATCCGGCTTTTTCTGCACCGAAGGTTTCGCTGAACAATTCGATGAACAGATCCTCGGCACTACTTCCGGATGCACTGTGGTATGTGTTCTGCGGCATTATTTCACCTCTTGATCATCTACGCTTTCGAGAAAAATCCTGTCGTTGAAAGCTCCTCGTTCTGCGGCTTTTTCAGCCTTGACCTTTTCCAACTCTTCGGCAGTATAACCTCTTGCCACTGCTATAGCGTACATTACCTCAAGCATATCGGCAAGCTCTTCAATGCTTTTGTCAGACTGATATTCTGCACATTCTTCATTGAGCTTGCGATCAAGCTCGGCAAGGTATCTGTTTTCGTCAAGTATGTGACAATGCGGAATTTTTCCTGACTTTTCGATTATCTCAGGTATCCTGTCACGGACAAGTTTATTATGTACCGGCATAAATTACTCCATTTTCATATTGATAACATCTGCTTGAATTATTATTTAAAGCATATCACAAAAAGCGTAAGATTACAATATATACGGTCGATATTCTCTGATATTATGCCGCAACACCTTGCCTTAGTATAACGCTGCAGCAAGGCGAAATTTTTAATATCTGTTTGTATATATTCGAAGTAATAAAGTGTTATGAAACTTGCTTGCTTTATCTTTAAGTTTTATACTTTGTCATCCGTTTGACTTTCGGCTTTCCGGATAGTTTTAATATAGCTAAAATTCATCGAATTGCAACTGACTAATGCACTATTCCCTATACTTGTAACCGAATCGTGAATGGTTATGCTTGGTCGGCTGCTATACTTTTTAAAAGTACTATTCGATTTATTATATTCTACCACCACATCTGTCCAATAAACCGTATAACTGCGTCACCGTGTCGCACTTCCTTAAATATCAAAGAAAGAGCAGTGCGGTTACTCAGCAAATACACCTCTCATAATCTTCACCGAGCAGAGCAGTCAGCGAACACGGCAAAAGAAAACTGCGCCACAATGTCGCACCCATATAAAAACACCTTGCCGCAGTATAATTCTGTAGCAAGGTGTAAGATATTCACAATCAAAAACTGCACGATATTAACTTATGTCGCACCATTTTGCACAATTCCGTGGCAAAAATTACTGTAATTTTCACAGATTGTTTTGCTGTTTCAAAAATTATCAGCGGATTATTATTCCGAACACGCTGACGCAATTTTTCTGTTTTTAGTACCTCTAATATTGGCTAAGATGACAAAGAGCCGATTTTTAGAGCATAAAAAACACCCCACCGCAAATAAATGCAATGGGGCTTTCTATCTGGAGCTAATACCCGGATTCGAACCGGGGACCTCATCCTTACCAAGGATGTGCTCTGCCGACTGAGCCATATTAGCAAACTCCTGACGGTTATTAATTATATCATACCATATCGACTTTGTCAAGGAAAATTTTCGAATTTTTAACTTCGATATACCGTAACGGTTTTATCAACGGTCAATATGTCGTAAAAATCAAACAAACCGCATTGTTGTGCGGTTTGTAGCTGGTACGGGTAACAGGACTTGAACATAAATTTTGCCGTTTTGCAACGTTTTGTAAAATGCCGTAATTCCGCATTATATAAGGGATTGAAGCTGTTTATCGTTTTGTATCGTTTAGCGATTTTTTGGGTACTATTTTAACGTGTAGTACCCAAATAGTACCCAAAACAGTACCCCAATTAACCGCTTTTTTTGCGCCGATTATCGAGTACATTTGCGACCGCTTCGAGTGCTTCTGCGCGTGCTTTTTGGAAAGCGTGAGCGTAAATGTTTAGCGTTGTTGTCGTTTTAGAGTGTCCGAGTGCCGACGCTACTGTTGTAACATCTGTGCCGCTATTGATTAAAAGACTTGCATTCAGATGTCTGAAGCTGTGCAACGAAACGAGCGGTAAGTCGTTCTTTTCGGCAATTCGTCGATACCAGTTTGAAAACGTCGAAGAATTCATCGGAACAAATGTGTCGGTCGTGAATACTCGCGTTTGCTCATTCCACAGAACGCCGCCGAATTCGTACAAATTTTTCTGTTCGACTTGCAGCTTTTGAAGCGTGTCGATGACGTGTTCGGGTAATTTCAGAATGCGGTTACTCGATTTGGTTTTCGGCGCCGTGCAATAGTGACCGAGAGCCTTGCTATAATGCGCTGTACGCTTGATTTGAACAATGTTCAACCGAAAATCTATGTCATCCCATTGCAGACCGAGAACCTCGCCAGCACGAAAACCGCCGTATAGCGCCAGTTTGAAAAATGCTTGATATTTCAGCGGTTCGGTTTCGAGAATGTCAAGAAAGCGGTCGACTTCATCGAGCGAAAGCATTTTTCGGTCGGGTTCGGTTATCGTCGGCAATGTGCAATTTTCGCACGGATTGCGAGAAATAACGCGTGTACGCACGGCATAATCGAAAACCGAAGAAACAAAAGAAATGTAATTTTTAATCGTTTTCGGCGATAAGCCTTGCGCCTTTTCGATTTTTTCGAAAACTGTTTCAGCGTCGCATTCGAGCAGTGCGGCGATTTTTTCTGCTGTTGCCCATAAAATCGGCTTGCCGTTTCCAAAATCTTTCAGCGTTTGCTGGTTCGTGCCAACGTCGTGCGCAAGCCGCTTTTGCGAATAGCCATGTTGCTGTATCAAATTTCGAAAATCGAGCTTGCAAACGGCAACAGTCTTTGCGCTTTTGCGTTCTTTGCATAAAAACCCGATAAGTTTGTCGATTTCGCGCGGTGTGATATGGTCGAGCCTCATATACCCGATTTGGCTGTAAACGCGCGGTTTCAGCTGCTCATAATAATTTAACGTCGACGGCTTCAACGTTCGGCTGGCAACGTCGTTGAGATAGGCTTCGCAGAACGGTTCAAATTTGACAGAAGCAACAATCGTCCCCTCGCTTTTGCAACGTTGTTCAAATTCTGCTGCTGCGGCTTGTAACTGTTTTTCAAGCTGTTTCGGCGTAAGGTTCGGTTTAGGTGGTTTCCAAGTCATACTCTGCTTAATTTTTCTTGTGCCGTCAGCGCTGTACCCACAACTTACGGTAACGCGGTAGCTGTCGCCGCGTTTTTCGATACTTGCCATTATTTCGTCCTCCTTTTATATTATAATAGTATATCACAAAATTGCACAAAATTCAACACTTATCAATGCAAAGAAGCAAAATTCAACTATTTTTTTGTGCAATTTGCACAAAATATATAAAAAGTATTAAAAAAGTATTATTTTAGTATTAAGGTATTTTTTCACAAATCCCATAACAAAGCCGTTTGCAGCTATTATGCAAAATTTGTCAAATATACCAAATAAAACAAGACGAAAAAATAAACAAAGTTGCGCAAATTTGCTGGATTTTGTAAGAAAATCGGTTGAAATCGCTGTGGACTTGTGTTACACTATCAATAGTGAAGGTGGTGGCTTCGCTTTTAATGGGTCGCCATACTTCGCTAATTTGAGCAAAAAGTGAACGCTTGACGAGCCTTGAAATTCAAGACTGGTCTGGCGTTCTTTTTTTAATATTTGAAACGAAAGGAAATTTTAACGATGACAGCAAAAATCGAAACGGGTGAGCTCCCGAAAATGCTCACGATACGACAGGTCGCCAGCACAGGACTTTTACCCGAGCACGCATTGCGCCAGCTGGTGAGAGAGGGCAAAATTCCTTGTGTTTTCGCAGGTCGCAAGGCGTTGATTTGCTTTAGCAGACTGTGCGAAATGCTTGCGAGCGGCGAATTGAGGTGATGGTGACGGAAAGCGGAACAATTACTAATGTCGGCATTGACAAAAAAGCGCTTCAGGAGTTTTTGCGCTCGGTTCAACCGCCAGTGCTCACGCCTGAAAGTTTGGCAGAATGGCTCGGCAAAAACGGTATTTCAATCGGATATGACGAAATCGGGAAAAGTCTCGTCGTCGGCGGTTTGTGGGACGAGAACGCCGAACAAATCGAAGCAAACTTGCCTGCCCTGATTTTTTCAAAAATTCAATGTGCGTTTCAGCGTTGCACGCTTCAGACGGTATCGGCGTATTTGTCGATTATCGCAAGCCGAAACGTTGTCAATCCAGCGAAAAGCATTGTCGAGCCAGTCGAGTGGGATGGCGTGAGCCGACTGCCTGAAGTTTTTGCGATACTCGGCGTTGCAGGTGACGAACTGAGCAAAGTGCTTGTTAAAAAATGGCTAATCCAGTGCGTGAGCCTGTTATATAACAGTGTTGCTTCGCCGTTCGGAGCAGACGGTGTTCTCGTTCTCGTCGGTCGGCAAGGCATCGGCAAAACTCGCTTTTTTCGTCGGCTTGCCGTTGAAAGCAATTTGTTCGGCGAGGGCAAGTGCCTTAATTTCGGCGACAAAGACACGCTAATTAGCGCCACAAGTTGTTGGCTTACCGAACTCGGCGAGATTGAAAGCACGATGAGAGGCGACAGGGAGCGACTGAAGGCGTTTCTAACGTCAGCCGTTGATGAATACCGCCGTCCTTACGCAAGAGGTTCGGTAAAAGCGTTACGACGCACCAGCTTTTGCGGCTCGGCGAATAGTGCCGATTTTCTGACCGACCAATCAGGCAACCGCCGTTTTTGGACTGTGCCAGTCGAGAAAATCGACCTCGAGCGGCTCGATAAGCTGAATGTTTTGCAACTTTGGGCTGAAATCAAAACGCTTTCTGACGCAGACCGTCAAGCGTTTCGATTAACTCCCGAAGAGCGAGAAGCCCTTGCAAATCGTAACTGCAACCACACACAATTTTTACCAGCCGAAGCAGAATGCGCCGACCTACTCGCCGATGTCAGTTGCAGTGCTTATCGTGTCGAGTGGATTTTACAATCCGTTACCGATTTTAAGGAACGCAATTCAGTGTTAAAAAATTACAGCGTCCGCACAATCGGGCTTGCTCTCGACAAACTCGGCGTTACAGCCAGCGTAAAAAAGGTTGGCGGAAAAACAATGCGAGCACGGCTCTTACCACGTCGGATTTACAACAACGGTGTTTTTTAAACGTGAAAGGTTACGCAGTTACGCAACGGTTACGGATATTTTTAGACTATCTGTAACCGTGCCAAACCGCATTGTTAAGCCATTTACAAGCATTCGGTTACAGAGTTACAGTAAGCTTCTTAATGAGAACAAAAATAATAATAATATAATATATAGGAAGTCCCCGTAACTTGCGTAACTTCTGTAACCGTAACCGACTTTGAAAGCGAATATTTCGCACAACAAAGCCGTTTGAGAGGGTTTCATATAGCGGTTACGCAAGAAATTGTTCCGTAACCGTATTTGTAACCGAAACCGATTTGACTACGAAAGGAAATAAAATGGAAAAATATCTCAAAAAGTTAATTGACAGGCTCGAGGTCGAAAACCTCAGACTTCAAAACACGAACGACCGCTTGTGCCGTGAGTGCAACCGCCTGAAGCGTGAAAACGCAAAGCTCCGAAACGCCGTTGCCGAACTTGTGGGCGATAGGCTGACCGCTTGCGAGCTCCTCGGCGAGCGACAGTGTGAAAGTGAGGTTCGCCAGTGACAATAAAATCCGAACGAAAAATTGCAACCCGAAAAGGCTGTGGCATTTTTTTACAGGAAATCGAGGACGACCGATATGCTACGCACTGTGTGCAATATGCAGGAAATGGAAAATATTTCAAATCGTTCAAAGAAGCCGAAGCCTACATTTATAAACGTTGGCGCATTCGACTTGCAGGTGACGACGTTACAGCGAAAAGGGGGTGAAATGAATGGCAAAAACTGTAAGTAACGAAAAACTTCTCGAAACTCTCCTCGTTTACGGCAACGCAGAAAGAGCCGCTAAAGCACTCGGTGTAACTCGCAATGCGATTTATAAGCGACTTCAGGACGAAACTTTTCGAGCGCAATACACAACGGCTCAGAGTGCCGTTATCAATGCCGTTTCGCTTGAATTGACAGCCGTTATAAGCGACGCTGTCGGTGCTCTACACAGCGTTGTGACGGACGATATTGCAACAGACAACGCCAAAATTTCAGCGTCTAACGCATTGCTAACACATTGCAACCGATACGTCGAAACAGCAAGCATATTACGCAGGCTCGACGCACTCGAAGCGGCTAACAAAACCAACGAAAATATTAACGAAAGGTAATTGAAAAATGACGATTAAGGGAAAAATTAGAAATTCAATCGAAAACGGTTACGATATTATGAACCGCTACGAAAACGACGTGAAGCGCATTCGCAACATTTACGGCGACTGCAAGGACGAAATTCTCGCCGAAAAAATCAAAGAAGCCGCCGTTCGCAGAGATTTCGACTTGCTTCAGAACCGTAAGAGCCTTGCAAGCACTCTCGAGCGATTTAAAAACGCCGCAGTGGCTCACTGTGCTGTGAACGCCGACGATATTCCCGAAAAAACTTTTATGCTTTTGACAAGCGGCATTCCGCTCGACGCAAGCGACCTCGAGAGGACTTTCGACGTTGGCAACGACGCAACGAAGCGACTTGTTCTTAAACGTGCCGCTCGTGACGGCATTGCGCTTAACCGCAGTGTTTTTTCGGCTGAGGACTACGCAAACGGTTGTTCAAGTATGCTGACATTTTATGACAGCGCACTTCAGCGTCCGCAGTGGGCTTCTCTTTGGTTGAGCGACCTCGACGCCGTTTGCCCGCCTTGCATCGCAGGAGCAACCGATGAGAATTTATAACCGACGGCTCGACGCACTTGAGGAAGCCGTTCGGAATGCTTCAGAATGCACCGTAATCGCTCGAATGGTGCGTGACGGCAGACGATACGACGAACTGAACGACAGGGAGAAAGACGCTTATTGCGAATACTGGGGTACTCCTCGAACCGTGCTTGAAGAAATTGAAATCGCCGTCAACGGTTCGCTCGATTTTCCGCTTCGATTGAAGCCGAACGAACCGCTTGTAAAAATTGTAAACGAGGTTGAAAAACTCATAACCGAAATGTAAAAAAGAATGCGACTTGCCGTTATCGACAGGTCGCAATTTTTTTTAAAAATTTTTATCAATAGTACCCAAATAGTACCCAAAACAGACAAAACGCAAAAAAATAAACTTAACAAACCGCATAACAGAGCCATTTGTTAAGTTTAAATGTTGGTACGGGTAACAGGACTTGAACCTGCACGCTTTCGCACCAGAACCTAAATCTGGCGTGTCTGCCAATTCCACCATACCCGTATATAAAAACGACGCTGAAAAACTCAGCGTCGCGTGGCGGAAAGAGAGGGATTCGAACCCTCGAACGGGTATTAGCCGTTACACGATTTCCAATCGTGCGCCTTAGACCAGCTCAGCCATCTTTCCACGACTTTAATATTTTATCATATCCCTGAAGAATTGTCAAGAACTTTTTTCAAATGTTTTCTTATTTCTTCATGCGTTGGCTTTAATTTTTTGAAAAATTGTGCCCAATCCTCTTGACAAACACAATATGTTGTGGTACAATTGAGAAAACAACGAAATGTACTTACTGCTTTTATATACAGTAAATTGAAAGGAAGATTGTTATGGTAAAAGTAAATGTAAAAAACGGCACACTCGATCAGAAAGAGATCGACGCTTACGTTCAGTATGCTATTGAAGCTAACCCCGGAAAACTGGTCACCGAGCTTGATATAGACATTGACGGAGATTTTGCCAATCTCACATATCATTTCGGCGAGATACCCTTTGACCGCATACGCCGTATCACAGGTTACCTTGTAGGTACGCTCGACAGATTCAATAATGCGAAAAAGGCTGAGGTCGAAGACAGAGTAAAGCACAGCATATCGCCCGATGTCGAAGACGATATTTATGTTACGGCTTGATTTGTCGTTGACAGTAAATTGACAGAATAAAAAACGTTATTCCGTCCATACTTTTATTGGAAAATGAAAGTATGGGCGGTGTTTTTTTGTATTACAATAAGGTTGAAATAAGCGGTGTCAACACAGCGAAGCTGAAGGTCCTCAAGGAGTCGGAAAAAACCGAATTGCTAAGGCAAATGCGCAGCGGCGACCCGACAGCCAGAGAGAAGCTGATAAACGGCAATCTGCGTCTTGTTCTCAGCGTAATACAGCGATTTTCGGGCAGAGGAGAAAACCCCGACGATCTTTTTCAGGTCGGATGTATCGGTCTGATGAAAGCTATTGACAATTTTTCTACCGATTTTAACGTCAGATTCAGCACTTATGCCGTGCCGATGATAATGGGCGAATTGCGGCGCTATCTGAGGGACTCAGGCTCGATCCGTGTCAGCCGTTCAATGCGTGATCTCGCTTATAAAGCTATGCAGGCAAGAGAAAAACTGACCAATGACAATTCTAAAGAGCCTACGATCGAGCAGATAGCCAAAGAAATAGACGCAAAACGTGAGGACGTGGTAATAGCGCTCGAGGCAGTCAGCGACCCTATTTCGCTGTACGAACCGGTATTTTCGGAGTCGGGCGATACCATATATATGATGGATCAGATAGGCGATAATAACGATGACAGAAACTGGCTCGATGAAATAGCTTTGAAAGAGGCGATAATCGGACTTGACGACAGAGAGAAGAATATTCTCAAGCTGCGCTTTTTCAGAGGCAAAACTCAGGTAGAAGTCGCACAGGAAATAGGGATTAGTCAGGCACAGGTATCACGGCTTGAAAAAGGCGCTCTGGGAAAAATTAAAAAAGCGTTGTAGCTAAAAGCTGTGGGCATTGACCCACAGCTTTATTTTTTACACTTATTGCAAAACGCTTTCAGCCATGTTATACTGGAATAAAAGAGGTGAGCAGATGAAAAAAAGAATAGCACGGTCGTCCGTTTTACATATAATATTGATAATAACCGCCATAGCCGCCGCAATGCTTTGCAGACAGCTTGACAGGATCGGTACTATGCAAATATTCGGCATTATCAGAAGTCTGATATATATTTTTATGTTTCTGATATGGGGAATCACCCTGAGAAACAGGATAGTGCAGATACAGGCAAAACGCTTTATGACATCTATAGCATGGCTTATTGTGTTCTGGGTAGCTATCCGTTCGGTGAAGTTCATCATAGCCCAGAGTCCGCTCGCTGTCAGAACGCTGTGGTATATGTATTATATCCCGATGATATTTATCCCTATGTTTGCGCTGTTGGTCGCTCTGTCACTCGGAAAGCCCGAAAACTACCGCCTGCCCGCAGTTACATCCTTGCTGTATGTCGCTTCTGTTCTGATGGTAATATTCGTGCTTACAAACGATCTGCATTGCCTTGTGTTCAGATTTCCGGGAGAAAGGGAAATGTGGAACGACAGAGATTACAGCTATGCAGGCGGATATTACATAGTGGCAGGATATATGCTTTTATGCACAATCGGCGCATTTGTGGCTTTAATATCAAAGTGCCGTATACCAAAGGCAAGAAAAACATTTATTATGCCGCTACTGCCTGTTGTTGCAATGGTTATCTACACGTTGCTCTATGTGTCAGGAGAAATCACGGGCGGTACGTTCATTCACAGACTGGCAGGTGATATGACTATTACCGTAAGCCTTCTTACTGCACTTTCTTTTGAATGCTGCATACAATGCGGACTTATCCGCTCAAACACTTATTATATACAGCTTTTGCGGCCGTGTACAGTTCCTGCTTTGATTACCGACAATGATTACAATATACTCCTCTCGTCCGATTGTGCCGAAAAGATAGACCGTGAAATAATGCAGATGGCAAAGTCCTCTCCCGTAATGCTCAGCAACGGAAAACGTCTTTCCTCCGCAAAGATAAAAGGAGGCTATGTCTTGTGGCTGGACGATCTTTCCGAGCTTATTGAGATAAACGATAAGCTGGCGGAGGCTAAGGACGATCTCAAGGATGATTATGATCTGATTTGCGAGGAATACGATCTCAGAAACAGAGAGGCTCACATACTTGAGCGTGACAGGATATATGACAGGATCAGCCGTGAAACGTCAGGTCAGATAGCTGTATTGAACAGCCTTACAGACCGCTTCGAGATGTCGGAGGATGAAGATGAGCGCAGAAAGCTATTGGGTAAGATGGTGGTAATCGGCGCTTATCTAAAGCGCAGGAACAATCTCATATTCATATCGGAAAGAAGCAGTATGATAAGCGAAAAAGAGCTGTACCTTGCGTTCCTTGAGCTTACGGATAATCTTGAGCTGTACGGCGTGACCTGCGGACTAAATATCAGATTAAATAAGTCCGTGCCGGCTGTGGCAGTAATGGAGATGTTCGATACATTCGAAAAAATGATTGAGCTGTCACTGGATAATTTATCGGCTGTGAATATATCCGTGACATTAAATGACGGCATATTCACAATGACAGTCACTGCTGAAAGCAGTACGGATTTTAATGTAATGAACAGTGATTTTGTAACGGCAGTATGTGATGATGACGGCGAATGGCAGATCGTATACAGAAGGGAGGCTGGAAGATGCAAGGCTTAGGCAGACGTTATCTGTTACGCAGGACAGTAAAAGACGCATTTGATAATCTGCCGTCGGGTATATGTTTTTTCGACAGCAACGGAATAGCAGTCCTGTGCAACAAGCAAATGGACAGGCTGATATATGAATTGAAAGGCTTTGACGTACAGTGCCTCAGCGAACTGCAGGATATATTTTCGGAGCATAACAGCGGCTCGGTCGTCCTTGTAAAGGGAAAAGCGTGGCGCTTCAGACTTGATGTGATTTCGCTGAACGGTATCGGCTACTATACGCAGGTAACAGCAACAGATGTTGAAGAGCTGTACAGACGTCAGCTTCAACTTGAAGAAAGCAGCAGAAAGCTCGAGCGTGCCGGCAGACGAATGCGAAAGCTGACAGAGAATATAAGAACGGTTATCCGTGAAGAAGAAATACTCAGTATGAAGATTCGTGTACACGACGATATAGGCAGGAGCGTAATTGCGACCCGTAATCTGCTGTCAAATAACAGACCGACAAGCGAGCTTGACCTTACAGCGTGGAAGAATGCTGTAAGACTTCTTATGAGGGACAACGAAAAAAGCTACGGAGCAAACAGCTATGATATATCCGGTCAGCTAAAGGAAACATCTTCCGTTCTCGGAATCAAAATAAACGTTGAAGGAGATATTCCCGACCCGTTTTATTATAAAATATTCATAACGGCTGTCAGAGAGTGCGCTACGAATGCGGTACGTCACGCAGGGGCGACAAAATTGAACGTTAAATGCAGTAAAAGCGGCGGCAGACAATGGATAGCCCTGTCCAATGACGGAAAAGCACCGGTCAGCACCGTCACTGAAGGCGGCGGCCTTTCGTCACTGCACGACAGAGTAGAAAAAAGCGGCGGAACTATGAGCATTAATTCATATCCGTATTTCGAGCTTGTAATTTCATTTCCGCTCAACAAGGAGGTAACACTATGACGCAGGTACTGATTGTAGAAGACCAGAAAATGATAAGGGAAAGCCTTGAAAATCTTGTAGCACAGGCAGACGATCTTTCTCCGGCAGGCTCGCTGTCTTGTGCGGCGCTTGCCGAGCAATACTGTATGCGTGGCAATATCGACCTGATATTAATGGACGTATGCACGGAAAACGATGAGAGCGGATTTGTCGCTGCGGAAAAAATAAAAAAACGCTTCCCCTCGATAAAAATTATCATCATAACCTCAATGCTTGATTACAGCTATCTTGATAAGGCGAGAAAAGCAGGTGCGGAGAGCATCTGGTTCAAGGATGTAAGCGCAGAAGAGTTACTCAGCGTTATAAAGAGGACGATAGACGGAGAAAGCGTATATCCCGATAAAATGCCCGAAATACCCGTAGGAAATGCTACCAGCTATGAGTTTTCCGATGCGGAAATCAGAGTTCTGCGACTGCTGGTCGAAGGTATGACGTATAAGGAGATGGCACAGGAGCTTTGCGTTACTCCCGATTGCGTAAAGGCACACGTCAGCAGTATGCTTTCCAAAACCGGTTATTCATCAAAAACAAAGCTCGCCGCAGTTGTTACATCAAAAAAACTGATTGTTAACGGATTTTGACAGAAATTTCTTGCATTTACTTTTATTTTACCCATTTGGGTAATGGCTTAATTGGAATGGTATGGTATAATAACCTCAGACAGATAAACCGCATAAGCGGATTATCCCGTGCAAAAGCACGGTAGGCGGTTACCCGCCTGTCTGAGGACATTTTATCATCAAATCCTTTTGTCAAAAGACAAAAGCACGGCGTACCGCCGTGTCGGCTTGCGCCGATTTGATTTGTGATATAATAACCTCAGACAGATAAACCGCATAAGCGGATTATCCCGCGCAAAAGCACGGTTGGCGGTTACCCGCCTGTCTGAGGACATTTTATCATCAAACTCTTTTTCCGATTTCACGTTACACCTTAGTTTATCTGATTATGACGGAGAATTATTATGTATCACTCATTGAGCTTTGAGGATTACTGCAACGGAATGGTTCGTGAAGAAAATAAATCAGACGGTACCGTAAAAGTATCCGGCTTATCCGTTGTACACAGCGCTATGTCAAGCCGCAATTGCTATTCTTTTTCGCTGTATCACGCAAAGAACGGTAAATATGTCATGGACGCATTCTGTAATTATGCTGACAGCTTCGAAACAAAGCGGATAGATATGGGATATACCGCAATAGAAGACGAAGACGCTTTAGCAGTGCTACGTCTTGCAGATACAACGGGGCTTATAAAAAGAATAGAGGAATACAAAACCCGGAATAACAGTTGTCCTGCAGGTAAGCAGCCGCACGACAAACCGGTAAGAAGTTGCTTGTTATATTATTCGGACGGTTCTGTAAAGAGTGCGCCTTTTGAGATTGACGAAGAGATAAAGAGTGCTTTTATAAAGCTGGCTGAGAAATACACTAAAGACAAGGTCTGTACGCAGAAATGAGCTAAAAAAAGGGGTGGAACATATGGGCTTTTTCGAAAGAACAAAAAAATACAATTATAATGATGTAATTGAAATCTATGCTTCCTGCGGTCATATGTGTTACACCTTTAGCTATAACTTCGATCTTAATAAGAGCGGTGATAAATGGCTGTTCAGCTGTAATTGCTCGGTAAGCGACAAAGAAGAAAGAGTCAAATCGGATAACCGTGAGATAACGCAGGAAGAAGCCGAAAATGTAATCAAAGCGGCTAAGGAAAGCGATCTTGCGGATAAAATCAAGAAATACCGACCAAGACCGTTAAGCCGTGTGGTTTTTGTATGCGATGAAACGATGTATTCGAGCAGCCTGAAGTTTGCAGACGGCACTAATCTTAATGCAAATTGCGAGGTAAGCGAAAACGTAAAGGATTTGTTTTACGCACTGGCAGAAAAGTACGGAGAGGAAGAGGATTCCTGAGCGGAGCAGTAATAGCCCCATACAGCCGCGTTGATAAATGATATTACGATAGGAAACATGAATTAATTACCCGGTAAAAAGCTAATCAGCTTAAATACAGATGATACAGGAGGAACACAATGGGACTTTTTGACAAACTTAAAAACACAGCGGCAAGCGCTGTAGGAGGTGCGGTAAACAATGCCGCAATGTCTATAGGCAACAAGAGCGAAACATTTACATTCACAGCGCTTCCCGAAAGCCTTGCGCAGATGCAGGCACTGCCTGAGGCAAGCCTTGATTCGCCGTTCAAGACGGCTGCACTTACTGTATGCGCACTGTGCGCTTATGCGGCAGACAAAAATATCGGTACGGAAATGCTCAACTGGCTGAGAGGTCCCCGTCCGCTCAACGGTACGGAAATATCGTTCCTTAACGACCGTTTCCGTGACGGAAAGACCTATATTCCGTTCTCATACTTTGAGGGAGCAACACCGGATAATGATTACACACCTTCAGAGCCGTTCAGAATAACGGTACAAAGTACGCACGTTTCGGGTGAGGAACAGGGTTACATGAAGCTGTTCATTCCCTGTGGCGGCGCTGACAGCCCCAGACCCATAAAACTGCGTATGAAGGGCGACGGCAAATGGTTCTTATGGGAGCAGTACCTGCTTACAGGTATACGCACACCCAAATCCGCAGACCCCTGGGCATAAGCTGTAACGGCTTATGTTCGCATAAATCAGGAAAATTCAGAGTATGAAAGGATGAATAGTATGAATCTTATCGGAAAATGGAAAGTTAAAGAATTGCCGGTTTATCCCGAACCGAGTAAAATGATTTTCGTAGCGGTTGAAGACTTCCCGAAGTATATCACTGACGAGGATCTGCTTAACGATTATATGCAGCAGGCATCTTTTATTTACGAATTTTGCGAAGACGGCACGGTTGAAACAATGATGCCTATTCCGGAAGAAATGATGGAAAAGGCAAAGGAGCAGGGAGCTAAGATAAAGGGTAACTACGGTGTGATTGACACTACCGTGTGGAAGGAAGAAGACGGTAAGATCTTCTACGATACAAAGATAAACGGTACCGTTATGGATGAGCCTGTTTCTTCATTCGCTGAAATAAAGGAAGCTGAGGACGGAACTATCCGTTTTAACGCAGGCTTCACAGTTTTAGAAAGAGTATAATCTCCTTGTTGATCCGGGGTTACCACCGTATGCTTAGGCATACGGTGGACTTTTTTGTAATTCTGCATTTTTGTCTTGCAATCTTCCCGATAAAGTGTTATAATCATACGTCGAGTGATTAAGAAAAGAAGGTTATTTTTTGGCAGAAAAAGCAAGATCCGTTTCTCCAGAATTTTTCGGAACAGAAAGCGTGTGGAAGATAATGCTCCGTATCGCTCCGCCTATAATGCTGGCTCAGCTGATACAGGCAATGTACAATATAATCGACAGCCTTTTTGTCGGACAGTATTCCGATGACGGACTTACCGCCCTGTCGGCTATCTATCCCGTTCAGCTTATTATAATAGCTCTTGCGGTCGGCACTGGGGTAGGAACCAATACGCTTATGGCAAAGCAGTATGCGCTGAAAGATGAAAAAGGCGCCGACCATACGGCAGGTGTCGGAACTGTTCTTGCCGTGATAATGTGGGTGCTGATTTCCGTAATATCAATAGCGTTTATGGGACCGTACGTTGCAATATCGGCTCAGTCGCCCGTTGCAATGCAGTACGCAAACGAGTACGGTATGATAGTTAGCATAGGAAGCATAGGACTTTTCCTTGAAGGAAACTGGACAAAGGTGCTTCAGTCTGAAGGCAATATGAAGCTGCCGATGATCGCTCAGATTGTCGGAGCGGTAACGAATATCATTCTTGACCCGTTGCTGATTTTTACCACAGGACTTGGGATAAAGGGTGCGGCAATAGCTACCGTTATAGGTCAGATAGCCGCCGCAGTTATCGTCGGTATAAAAGGCGCACGAAAGCCGCCCGAAATAAAGCGTATCCCGTGTATCGCCAAAAGCATATATAAGCTTGGTTATCCGTCAATATGTATGCAGGCTCTTTACACTGTCTACATAGCCATTCTGAACATTATCCTTGCAGGATTCTGCGATGAGGCGGTGACCGTACTCGGTCTTTACTATAAGCTACAATCGTTCTTCTTCATACCGCTTATAGGATTGCAGACGTGCATCGTACCTGTACTAAGCTACAATTATACATCGGGAGATTACTTAAGGTGCAGAAGAATCTTTCGCAGCTCACTGATAATATCCGGAGTATTTATGATACTCGGTGTGCTGTCCTTTGAGCTTATCCCCACTCAGCTTATAGGGCTGTTCACTCAGAGCGAAACGGTAAAAAGCATAGGTGCGGTTGGATTCCGTCTGATAGGAGCCAGCTTTATTCCCGCTGTATTTTCGTTTATGACGCCGATTTTCTTTCAATCTATCGGTTATTCAAAGACCAGTACGTTCCTTTCTGTATTACGTCAGCTTATCTGTCTTGTGCCGTTATTCTGGATATTCTCGTTTATCGGACTGGATTACGCTTGGCTTGCTTTCCCGCTGACAGAGATAATTACCGGATCTATCGGTATGGGGATGTACTATTACGCAATAAAGCGTTTCTGAATTATGATATAAAAATTCCCCGTTTATCTTTTAGTAAACGGGGCTGTTTTTTTATAGACTCTATAATAAATGATGGGAAAACCAAGATACGAAATATGGGAAAACTCCGCCCTTTGTTACAGAGCGGAGTTGAATGTTATTCAATTTCCTTTATATGTTTATTACTGTTGAAAATAAGACATACGGCAACGCCCATAATGCCTATTATGAAAAATATGAGTGCCGCACCCGAGCCTTTTCCGCTTCCGAATATATTGCACATAAGCGAATTATGGGGCATAGCCGCCATTAAAGGCTCTGCAAAAGTGTCTACTGCCAATCCGCCTAAAAAATTGCCCAGCGGAATAGTAAAGAACTGCAATGTGTTTCTTGCGGAATATACACGTCCCTGCATATCGCAAGGTACTTTTGTACGCATTATAACATCAAGGTTTGCGCTCATCATCGGTATGAGTATCCATCCAAGCACAGCGCCTGTACACCATAGAAGCGGTGTTTGCCCGAATGCAAGAAAGAAGTTTTCCGTACTCATCGAAAACAGCAGAGAAAAACATATCACCCTTCTTCTGCTTTTAGGCTTCGGCATGAGTGTAGCGATTATGCTGCCTATAAGCGTTGCAACGCCTACACAGGTACTTACTGCGCCAAGTGCCTGCGTGCCTCCGCCTTTTCGTGACAGCACCATAGCGGGCAGAACTGCTTCATACATAGACGCAACCAGATTTATTGCCGACAGATACATTATAAGCATGAGTACCTGTTTGTGAGATTTTAGAAAATCAAGACCGCTTTTAGCGGATTTGATCAATGAAAGCTCGGCGCTTTCTGCGGATTGCTTTGGTATACGGATAAAAAACATCAGCGTAATAAAGGCTACCGCAAATGTCAGAAGATCGACAGTCAATACTGCTTCAAGTCCTGAGAATGAATAAACCGCAGTGGCGATCACAGGGGTAAGTATAGAGGAAAGCGATGATGAAAAATACCTCAGACCGCCTATTTTCTGATAATGCTTTTCGGGTACAAGCGCAGTTGACGCTATTTCCGATGCAGGCTGTTGAACAGTGTTCATCAGTCCGCCTATCGCATTGACAATATACAAGTGCCACACCTGCAAGGCGTTACACGCAAACAGCAGTATAACCGTAACGGTACACAACGCCGCTATACTGTCGCATATAAGCATGGTTTTCTTTTTGTCAAACCTGTCGCACAGCGCACCTGCAAATATGCTGAGCAATACATACGGTGCATATGATGTGATCGTAAGCATAGCTGTATACAGCGCCGAGCCGCTTTCTCCGTACAGCCAAAGTACAAGCGCATAGCTTGTCATAGCACTTCCCAGTGCGGAAAGTGATTGAGTGAGCCAAAGCAGTATAAACTGCCCAAAGCTCTTACTTTCATTATTTTTATTCATAACCTTGCTCCTTATATTTTATGTATTCAAAAAAGCAAGGTCAGCGGATAATGTATTAAGTTTTCTCCATGCGGTTATCCGCTAAGCCTTGCATGGAGCTAAGATAGCGCAGATTACCAATGTAATCACTCCTTAAGAAAATTTAATTTTATTCAAAACTTGACAACTTCCTGCGGCTTTGTGAACGATGACAGGGTAGCGGTGGCATTTTTAAAGTAAAATACCTGCGTGTTGCCGTCATCCGCATCATACAGAGCCTTAAGCTCAGGGTAGGCATCAAGCATCGAAACTCTTGCCGCACGGTCGTCGTCCTCGACAAGCTCCCCCTCGATTCTCAGCCAGTCGCCGTCTGCCATAGCGCATATCTCAACATTGGGATTTGTGGCTATCTGATGCGATACCGCCTTTTTCTTTCCTGTCTGGATATACAGCTTTCCGTTGTAGATGTGAGCCGTACCGAAAGGTCTTACTCTCGGCTTGTCACCGTCTACGGTCGCAAGGTAATATGTACCTGCGGCTTTCAGAAATTTACACACATCAAGTAAAGTTTTCATAGATATACCTCCTGAATTAAAACCCTTTCGGGATATTGCCGTTATCTTATTGCTGCCTTGAAAGCGTTATAGTTGCCTGCCTCACGCTCTGTATGGAATACGGCAAATTCGATAGCCTTGAAACAGCCTCTGAATGACTGAAGCTGCTCTGCGAAAACCTTTGCCACAACTATCGGTGGATTTTTGAACGCACCGCAGCCGAAAGCGCCGAGTATCAGCGCCTCGTTGCCGTTTGCCGCCGCAATTTCGAATATTCTGCGTATCCTCGATGTCAGAAGCTGTGCAAGCTCTTTATCGTTTATATCAGCCCGTTTGTCGCCGGCTCCGGGATTCATACAGTTGCTCGGCTTGTGCCGCAGATTCGGTGCGGCACAGGTGATTATGTTCACCTTCTGCCATTCGCTTTCGGGAAGCAGCTTTGGTACGTTTGTGTCGCTCTTTATCACATATACATCGGGAGTGTAGATGCAGTCGTTGTTGTAGAGCGGATTTTCCGCTTGTCTGTGCGGAGTGTAGAAACAGCTCCACATATCGCCTGTGTTAAGGCAGGGGTACAGCGTCGAGCAACGGCAGATTGATTCTTCCTGCGCCGATGCGCCAAGAGTAACACCGCCGCCGGGATTGCTTGCAGAGGCAAAGTTCAGTACGCAGGTCTTCATACCTTGCTTCGTATACTCAACAGCCGCCTCAAGAGAGCGCTTTTCGCTTACCGTAACGGTCGGCGAATATCCGGCGCACTGCGGCAGCTCCACCGTTTCGTCAGCCGCTGTAAACCTCTGGTTCGCAACCGAATTGCTTACAGCCGCTTTAAGCGTGGGATTGCTCTTATAGTGCTTCATTGTGTCTTCAAATACTTCTATGTTGATTTCTCTTCTGTCTTTCATTTTATAGTCCCTCGTTTTTGGAATTATTTGTCGGTTGAGCCGAGTAAATCGGTCATGATGTCCGACGGATCGTCGGAGCCGTCCATTCCGTCGAGCATTTTTTCGACTGTGGTCTTGTCCTTGTCGTCCTCGTATTCGCTCTTGTATTTTCTGGGCTTGTCATTGTCAAGGCGGCGCATAAGAATAGCCTGCTTATATAAGTCGGGCATCTCCTCTGCGAGCTTTTTCCTGTCTGTCATAGGCACCTTATCGCCGTTCATTATACGCATTGCTATCTTCAATAATTTACCGTAATCTGTAAATTTCTTGCCACTTTTTTCGGCTTGTTTTTCCGCCTCACGCTGTTTCTCAAGCTGCTGAATTACGCTGTCGTACTCCTGCTTTTTTTGCTCTCTCAGTTGCTCAAGTCTAGTTTTTTCTTCGGCGTGCTTATCCAAGTTCGCTGAAATTTTTTCTTTATTCTCTGATTTGTCGGAATCGGCTTTGTTGAGCGGTTTTTGCTGATTGTTTTTTATCTGTGACAGGGAGTAAATGCCTGTTTGTTTGAATGTTACGTTCATAAATTTCCTCCTGTTCCTGTGCGTTTTTACTTACATATTTGTATAATTGTGGTAAATCATCACTTAAACCGCCAAATGTAGTTTTATGATGAAGAAAAAGGGCAGACTGTCACCTTGTCTGCCCCGATATTAAGTTGATAAATATGTGATAATTAAATGCAACTTATAGAAAAATTATGTTTTTATAAAATAGAGCAAATTTTCAATCCCTATCCCCCCGCCCCCTTTCCCATGTGAAAGGCTGTGTATGCTTTGTTGGCTTTGCATCGTGCAAAGCCCTTGTGCATACACGCCCGGCATCCGTGCCGGGGGGAGAATACGGGGACTGGCGTCCCTGCTCAAGCAAGGATGCTTGTAGTCAGCCACACCCAGTCGTTGCACGATGCAACGACACAAACTGGCTGACAACCTGCTACTTGGGGCTACGCCCCAAACCCTATTTTGCTTATAAAATATATAATTCTTCGATAGACTGAATATAAATACTTGAATTTTCGATAGCGTTTACATTGCAATGAATGAAATGCTCTTATAACAAATTCCGATATTATATAAAACAATTACTTGGAGAAGCTATACTTATCCGAGAAATCGAAAGTGGCGAAATAATCCTCCGGAGTTTCTGCTCGGCGGATGAGTTTGAACGAGCCGTCCTCTTTCAGAAGAACCTCTGCACTGCGGAGCTTGCCGTTGTAATTGTAGCCCATCGAGAAACCGTGTGCGCCTGTATCGTGGATATAGATTATATCGCCTATATCAATCTTAGGAAGCATACGGTCAACGGCGAACTTGTCGCAGTTCTCGCAAAGACCGCCTGTTATATCGTATTTGTGGTCGCAGGGCTGATTTTCCTTGCCCATAACCGTAATATGATGATATGCGCCGTAGATGGCAGGACGCATAAGGTTAGCGGCACAAGCGTCAAGACCGATATATTCCTTGTAGATATGCTTTTCACGGATAGCCTTTGCAACAAGTGCGCCGTTGGGTGCAAGCATATATCTGCCAAGCTCTGTGAAGATAGCAACATCGCCCATACCTGCCGGAACGAGTATTTCTTCGTAAGCCTTGCGGACGCCCTCGCCGATAACCTTTATATCGTTTGCGGGCTGGTCAGGCTTATAAGGAACGCCCACACCGCCGGACAGATTGATGAAGCTTAATTGTACGCCTGTCTTTTCCTTTATCTCAACAGCCGTTCTGAACAGAATGGCGGCGAGTACGGGGTAATACTCGTTGGTGAGAGTGTTGCTTGCAAGGAATGCGTGCATACCGAAACGCTTTGCGCCCTTTTCCTTAAGTATCTTGTATGCCTCGATTATTTGCTCGTGGGTCATACCGTACTTTGCGTCCTTGGGGGTGTCCATTACGTTGCCCTTTTCGCTTGTCTTGAATTCACCGCCGGGATTGTAACGACAGCAGATGGTTTCGGGGATACCTGTCAGCTTGTCGAGTACATCTATGTGAGTGAAATCATCAAGGTTAATTATAGCACCAAGCTTGTAAGCAAGCTTGAAATCCTCGTCGGGAGTAGCGTTTGAACTGAACATAATGTCGTGCTGTTTTGCGCCGACCTTATCGGACAGCATAAGTTCTGTATAGCTTGAGCAGTCAAAGCCGCAGCCCTCTTCCTTAAGTATCTCCATAAGGTAGGGGTTAGGTGTTGCTTTAACGGCAAAATATTCTCTGAAACCCTTGTTCCACGAGAATGCGTCATAAAGCTTTCTTGCTGTTTCTCTTATTCCTTTTTCATCGTAAATGTGGAAAGGTGTGGGGATCTGCTTGATTATCTCCTCCAGCTTTTCCTTAGTGGTGAAAGGTACTTTGCTCATTTTTATGCCTCTTTCTTTTGTTTATATTCTGCCGTTCACGGCTTGGTTTATAGTTTGCTTTTACTCAGACTCCGAGATACTTTGCAAGGAAGTCAACGGACATCTTTATCCACTGCTTGCAGTTGTCAAGATAGAATGCCTCGTTCCAGCCTGTTACCTTATCGCAGGTCGAAAGTCCGTGAGGTCCGCAGTCGAACATATGCAGTTCAACGGGTACTTTATTTGACACACACGCTTTAGCCATAACAAGACTGTTCTGTGCAGGAACGCAGTCATCGTTTGCGGTGCACCATAAGAATATTGGCGGTGTTTTGGGTGTTACACGGTTTTCAATAGACAGCTTTGAAAGTTCATCCCTCGTTGCGTCCTTGCCGAGCAGTACCTCAAACGAGCCCTTGTGCGGATTTGTCGTTCCGCTGATAACAGGGTAGCTGAGTATCGCCGCATCGGGACGGATGTCCTCGGGCTTGCAGCCGAGTGCTTTGTATATCGACGGATCCTGCCACATTGTAGCGGTGCAGGCGGCAAGGTGACCTCCTGCGCTTGCTCCCCATACTGCGAGCTTGTTCGGATCTATGCCGAACTCCTCGCATCTCTGACGGAGCTTCAGAATAGCATAAGAAGCGTTAAGGAGCGGAGCAGGGTGTCTTGTGTTACAGCTGTATATAAGCACGAAAGCGTTATAGCCCTCGGCAAGATAGTGCATTGCAACAGGCTCTCCCTCTCTTGCAGAGCAGAATTCATATCCTCCGCCGGGAAGAATAAGTATACCCGGACGTTTTTCGCAGAAGGGAAGTCCTTCAACGTTATCAAGCATATATGCCTTTAAATAGACGGTTTTATCTTCGCTGAGAAAGTATGTCTTTATAGTCATACGGTAGTCCTTTCTTTATGTAAATATCCGCATATAAGCGGAGATAGAGTTTTACACAGTAATTGTACTACTTTTCGGGGGAAAAATCAAGTACCGCAACATAATAATTGCGGTACTCAGTTTCGGTTATTTCACTGTATACTTGATAATATTGCTTATCGGCACATACTGACCCTTGACGTATGCCGAGAGATAAATTTCATAGCTGTGTCCCGATTCATTTCCAAAATAGCAATAGCTGAGCTCGTTCTCTGCGTTTCTGTGGAGCATCTCCTTTCCGTCCTCATATACCATCCAGCCGAGGTTCGAATAACCTGTGACTTCGGGACGTGTGACGGTGTAGCTTTCATCTATCGTTATTGTAACGGGATCGTCTATTTTTATCTCGCTTTTCTGCTGTTCGTTCCACGAAAGGAAATCGAATTTTTTGCCGTTTACCTCAACATTTGCGGTGCAGTTTTCTTTATCGCAGTTTGCCTCATAGCCGAGAAGTGAGCCTGCACTGCTTCCGTTTACCGTTCCGCTGACGTGGCAGTTTTGGTAATTTCCCATAATAGCCTGACCCGTGAGAACGCCGACATTGTTATCGCCTGTTACAATGGCATTTTCAATATCAAGATCGAACACTCCGCATACCGTTCCCCAGCCGATAAAGCCTGCGTTGCTGTAGTCCGAATATATCGTCATATACGTTATCTTGTGATTTTCGCCGTATACACAAAATGAAAACGGATGTTCTGAATTGCCGCCTCCGCTCCAGCCCATAGGCGCCCATTTATAGCCGGAAAGGTCAATATCGGCTGTAAGGACGAGCGAAAGCTGACCCTGCTCTACAGGCTGAGTGTTCACATAGTAAGCAAAGCTCGCAAGCTCCTGCGGCGTTCCTGCGGTAAAATATCCGTTTTGGACGCACTTGTCGATATAATCCTTATCCGTAAGGGATAATATGTCACCGCATTCGGCGTTGTTCAGCCAGTTATCGTTATCCGGATAGGCGCTCAGCAGATCAGCTTTTTCTTTTTTTAGCTTCTGCATTTCCTTTGCTCTTTTTATCTCATCGCTGTTTTCACGGTAGAAGAGAATCTGCGGATAGCGGTCGCTGCTGTCTGCGAAAACGGCAAGTATATCGCTTCCGTACATAACGATACTGAACAAGGTATCATCGCCTGAATAAACATTTATGATATCGCTCTTGTATTTTGCAGATATGTCATAGGCCTTTCCCGAAAAGCTGTCGAATTTTTCGCCAAGCTCCTCTTTAAAAGCGTTGCCTGTCACGGTGAGCGACTTTCCTGCAAAGAATGTGAGTGTTGTGTCCAGGTCATCGGGATCTACCCATACGCCGTTAATAGCAGAACCTGCATCGCTTAGCTTATTATACTCATCACTATCTTTTTTTACCAGTGTGCAGGAAGAAACCATATCGCCGTAAGAAAAAATAAATATCAGTTTATCGCCGTCAAGCCTTGCGTATGTTTCACTGCCGTCCGATTCGAATAACGAGTTGCGTAGCTTTACACCCTCAAGTCCGACGGTAATCTTATCGCCGGAGAAATCGTTTTCGAGCGATGTCAGAAAGGTGAATTTTCTGATTTCTACCGTTTGCGCATAGCCGTATTCACACATTGACCAATCTCCCGAAGCGGCGGTAAGCAGATTTTCGCAAAGCTCTGCGCCTTTCTCGCTGTCGGCGTGGTATGCGGTATAATTCTTATCCTCGCAGGAAATGTTTATCGTATCTTTGTCCTGTGCCGTAATTTTAACGGATTTTCGGGTCTGCTCGTCTGTCTGCTCGTCAAATACCGCTGTCCTGCCGTTTTCTGAAAAGCTCGCCACAAAGCCGTTTTCATCGACCCATATACCTTTCAGAAATTCGTCTTTATCCGATATTTCGCCTGACGGCACAGAGGTCACGGTGCGCAGGGAGCTGTTTAAGTTGCCTGAGGCTGATGACGCTGAGCTGTTTTGTAAAGAGGTGTCTGAATTTGCTCTGCCTGCGGTGCAGGAGGACAGGAATATCGCTGTGATTAATGCTGTTGCTGTTATTGAAAATAAAAACCGATTCTTTCTCATATTGATTCCTTTCTGATATTTGCCTGATATTTACAGTAATGCAGTGATTTGTTTTCGTTAGCTGCCGTGAAGCTTTCCTGTACATAATTTTACCATAAAATTATGTCAGACTGTCGATAAATCTCTATCGTTGTTAAAAATGGGGCTTGGGGCATAGCCCCAAGGCAGGTCGCAGGGACGCCAGTCCCCGTATTTCCCCCTTTCCCGGGAAAGGGGGCAGGGGGGATAGGGATAGTAAGTCAGAAGTTTGTTTCAAAAACAGACTTTTTCTTCAAGTTGACATAATTTTACCATAAAATTATGATTATTACAATAGGGCAAGCAACATAAAAACGAAATTATTCATTTTGAAATTACGTTTACATATCAGCTTAAAAATTCCTGAAAAAAGCAATTTATTTCACCTAATTTATTAGCCTGCAAAAAATAAATAAATATTTTTCAAAACCCCCTTGACAGCCCGTTGGCATTGTGCTAAAATACCCAAAGCAAAACCGATTTTTCCGTGTAATATCGGCTTTGTAAAAAGAAAGAGAGCTTGTGCGGAGCGTTTATTGCAAGGCTTTGCACAAAAATGTGAAAACGATTACCGAATTTGGTCTGCCGTTAGGTAAATTTTTATCTTTATTTCGGCGGACAACAGGAAAGGTGTGGTGAAATGTTCCAGTTCAAATGGATGCTCGGAAAGATGAAGGGCTACCGTGCGGTGTATGCCGTTGCGCTGTGTCTGTCTGTAGTGATACAGTCATTCTTTCTTACAGGACCGATGATCGTAGAACAGATAATCAGTATATTTATATCCTCGCCCGACGCTTTAAAGAACATTGAAAATCAGCGTGATCTGCTGATACTACTTTGCGTTGCGATGATTTTATTCGTATTCGTGCGTACCTGCCTTCAGTTCCTTGCAAAAACTCTGTATGAGATAGTATCGCAGGGAGTGCTGCAGAAGGTGCGAAACGAGCTTTTTGAGCGTATTCAGAATCAGGATATGCACTTCTTTGACACTCATACAAAGGGCGACCTTGTAACAAGGCTTACGGGCGACCTTGATATGATACGTCATTCTATCGCCTGGATAATAATGATGGTGGTTGAAAGCTGTGCGTTGTTTCTCTTTACAGTTATATATTTCTTTACGCTTGACTGGCTGATGACGCTGTGCATATTGGCACTTACCCCGATACTGTTTATTGTGACCCGTATGTTCTCGAAAAGAGTAGGTCCTAAGTATGTGGTACTGCGTGAAAAGCTGTCAAGGCTCAATACAAAGGCACAGGAGAATATCGCCGCTAACCGTGTTGTAAAGGCTTTTGCCCGTGAGGAATACGAAAAGGAAGATTTCGATAAGTACAACAGGGATTACTGCGAGCATAATCAGCAGGCGGCTATGGTATGGCTCACATTCCAGCCCTACATAGAAACGCTTGCACAGGCACTCTGGGCTGTACAGATGCTTGTCGGCGGTATCTTCGTCATAAACGGCAGGATAACCATAGCTCAGTACACCGTATTCTCCGGGCTGTTGTGGACAATAGCAAACGCTATGAGAAATATCGGTATGCTGATAAACGATTTACAGCGTTTCTTTGCAAGTATATCAAAGATAATAGATATATACTATGCACGTCCTAATATAGAGAATAATCATAACAGCAAGGAACGTCCCCGTCTTAACGGCGATATAGAGTTCAGGAATGTAACTGCGAAATTCGGAGATGTTACCGTGCTTCACGATATAAATCTTCATATAAGTCACGGAGAAACCGTTGTAATAATGGGCTCTACGGGTTCGGGAAAAACAACGCTGATGAACCTTATAGCGAGATTTTACGATGCGTCGGAAGGCGGAGTATATGTTGACGGAAAGAACGTCAAGGATTATGAGCCTGATGTACTTCGTGCGAATATCGGTATGACTACTCAGGAAGTATTGCTGTTCTCGGATACGGTTGACGGCAATATTGCCTACGGCAAATCCGACCTGCCTTTTGAAGATGTAAAGAACTTTGCTCATCTTGCCTCGGCATATTTTATCGAGAAGATGCCCGAACAGTATGATACCATAATAGGCGAGAGGGGCGTCGGTCTGTCTGGCGGTCAGAAGCAGAGAATAGCACTTGCAAGAGCTATGGCTATCCGTCCGCCGATACTGATACTTGACGATACCACCTCTGCGCTTGATATGGAAACAGAGGCAGAGATACAGGAAAACCTCAATAATCTTGACTTTGAGTGTACGAAGCTTATCATAGCTCAGCGTACATCCTCCGCAAGATATGCAGACAGAATCGTTATTCTTGAGGACGGTCGCATAAAGGAATGCGGTACGCACGATGAGCTGATGCGGCAGCGTGGATATTACTATGAAATATATACCCTCCAGAACGGTAATGAAGAGGAGGCGGTTTAAATGGCAAGAAACAAATTTGACGTTGACGAAAGACTTGAAACACCATTTGATTTCAAGCATTTCAAACGTGCAATGGTTTATGTAAAGCGTTATAAGTGGAAGATGATACTGGCGCTTTCGCTGTCCGCAATATCGGCGGTCATTGCGCTTATCGGCCCTTTGCTTACAAAAGAGGCGGTCGATGTGGCGATACCCGACGGAAATATTCCTTATATAGTATTTTTGTCGATAGGCTTTTTGCTGTCTATAATTGTCAGCGTTGTACTCGGAAATATCCGTCAGCGTATTATGACAAAAGCCGGTCAGCTTATGATATACGATATAAGAAAAGACCTGTTTGCACACTTGCAGGAGCTTCCGTTCCAGTATTATGACGACAGACCGCAGGGTAAGATACTTGTTCGTGTCGTAAACTATGTGAATAATGTATCGGATATGCTGACAAACGGCATTATCAACTTCATTCTTGAAATATTCAACCTTATATTCATAACGATATTCATGTTCTCGGTTGACGCAAGGCTGGCGCTTGTTATATTTGCGGGCGTTCCCGTGTTCATTGTTGTGATGATAATACTGAAAAACAAGCAGAGAAGGGCGTGGCAGGGAGTTTCAAACAAGAACTCCAACCAGACGGCATATCTTGCGGAGAGCATTAACTGTATGCGTGTAACGCAGAGCTTTGCGAGGGAGAACGAAAACCTCGGCATATTCCGCAGACTGTCTACTGCCTACAGAAAAGCGTGGATGAAGGCGGTCACGGTAAACAACTTTGTCAGCTTCTCGGTCGATAATATAAGGGCGGTGGTCGATTCGGCACTGTACTTTGTCGGACTGCTCGTTATAGGCTATCCTGCGGTATCGCTCGGCTCGATACTTGCGATGAGCAACTATTCCTCACGCTTCTGGCAGCCGATAATCAATATCGCAAGCCTTTACAACAACTTTGTAAATGCGGTGGCTTATCTTGAGCGTATATTCGAAACAATGGACGAGCCTGTAAATGTAAAGGATGCCGAGGACGCTTATGAAATGCCTGATATTAAGGGCGAGGTGGAATACCGTGATGTTACGTTTGCGTATGAAGAGGGAAAGAACATCCTCGAAAATGTCAGCTTTACGGTAAAGCCCGGAGAGAGCATTGCGCTTGTAGGTCCTACGGGTGCAGGCAAGACTACTATTGTAAATCTGCTGTCACGTTTCTACGACCTTACGGGCGGCGCGGTGTACATAGACGGAAACGATATAAGCAAGGTCACGCTTCACTCACTGCGTGAAAAGATGGGTATTATGATGCAGGACAGCTTCATATTCTCAGGCACTATAGAGGATAATATCCGTTACGGCAAGCTGGACGCCACCGAGGAAGAAATAAGGGCGGCGGCAAAAACGGTATGTGCAGATGAATTTATCATGGGACTTGAAAACGGATATAAGACCGAGATGTACGAGGGAGGCTCGCAGCTTTCGGGCGGTCAGCGTCAGCTTGTATCCTTTGCAAGAACGCTTATATCCGATCCGAAGATACTGATTCTTGACGAGGCGACTTCATCTATTGACGCAAAGACCGAAAAGGAATTGCAGAAGGGTCTTCAGGAGCTGTTGAAAGGCAGAACGAGCTTTATTATCGCCCACAGACTTTCAACAATCAAGAACTGCGACAAGATAATGTTCATCAGCAATAAGGGCATTACCGAAGCCGGCACGCACGATGAACTTATGGCGAAGAAGGGCGACTATTACAAGCTGTGTATGGCGCAGAAGTGATATAATGATGAAACTTATAAAAAATACAGCAATAATACTGCTTACACTCTGTGTTGTTCTATTAACATCGTGCACCGTGCAGGTGCAAATATCCGACAACGGTGAAGGTGAACCGATATTTCAGACGGCTGACGATGAAAATTCGCTCAAAACGTCAAAATCGTATTTGGACAATATGACCCTGGAAGAAAAAATCGGTCAGATGTTTATTGTTTGTCCTGAGGCTCTTAATGTAAGCAAAAACGCCGAAACTGCACAGGCGGTCGATACCGTGACAGAGGTAATGCGTGAGAATCTGGAAAAATTCCCTGTAGGAGGTATAGCTGTTTTCGGCAAAAATATCACAGGAGCAGAGCAACTGCCGAGATTTATCTCCGATTTGCAAAGCAACAGCAAATATCCGCTTTTTGTTGCTGTAGACGAAGAAGGCGGCAATGTTGCCCGTGTCGCAAATTCAGGATTTTTCAATGTAGCAAGCTATAAGAGTATGGCGGAAGTCGGAAAAACCGACAATCCCGCAAAAGCGGAGGAAGTAGGCAGAAAGATAGGTTTTTATCTTAAAAAGATTGGCTTTAATTATGACTTTGCACCTGTAGCGGACGTAAATACAAATCCCGACAACATAGTGATTGGTGACCGCTCATACGGCAATGATCCCGTTACAGTCGGTAAAATGGTATCCGCACAGCTTGACGGTTTGCATAAAAGCGGTATTATAGGAACGCTCAAGCATTTTCCGGGTCACGGTGATACAAAGGATGACACACATTCGGGATATGTCAGCGTTAATAAGTCGTGGGACGAGCTTAAAGCCTGTGAGCTTGTACCGTTCATTTCCGCCCTTGATAAGGCTGATACAATAATGGTATCGCATATTACCGTCACCTCTGTTGATAAATTGCCCTCGTCGCTGTCTTACGAGATTATCACCCGTAAATTACGCAATGAGCTTGGATATAACGGAGTAATCATTACGGATTCTATGGCTATGGGAGCGGTTGCTGACAGCTATACGTCCGATATAGCGGCTGTTATGGCTGTAAAGGCGGGTGCTGATATTATTCTCATGCCTGAAAGCCTTGAAAAATCCTTCAACGCAGTGCTGAATGCCGTGAACAGCGGAGAAATAAGTATAAGTCGTATTGAGGAAAGTGCAGAACGTGTATTGACCTTGAAAGCAAAATATAAAATAATATGATTTACTGACTGCTGTAACTGACGGTTACAGCAGTTTTGTTTTGGCTATATTTACTAAATCTTCAGACTTACAGAGGAAAATATTCTGTTATCGGCTGAAAATACGGTCATTGCCATATAATTTTTATATTGCTGACTTGCTTTTCAGCCATTTTTATGGTAAAATGTAAGCAGATAATGCGGTTAGCCGTATTTGATTATAAGTAGGAAATATATCAATTCACATCTCGAAAGGACACCTCATGGAAAATAACAACATGAATGAACAGCAGACAAACTGGCAGCAGGCACTTAATGAGTTCAGCGATCAGCCCCAGCAGTTTGCACAGCAGGCGCAGCCCCAGTTCAATCAGCAGGCACAGCCTCAGTTCAACCAGCAGGCACAGCCTCAGTTCAATCAGCAGGCACAGCCCCAGTTCAATCAGCAGGCACAGTTTGCACAGGCTGACGGACAGTATATGCAGCAGGGTATGCCGGCTTATGACGCAGGCAACTTTACGGTAGTTCCACCCAAGCAGAAAAGCAGTGCGCTCAAGATAATCCTTATTGTACTTGCGGCTGTTATCGTAGTCGGCGGAATACCTCTTGCTTTATATTTTGCAGGAGTTTTCGGAAAGTCCGGCGGCGGATACGAAGCTATTGAAAAGAACTATTTTGCTGCGGCAGAGAAGAAAGCCGATGAAATTTTCGGCGGAGCCAAGAACATAAAGACGGGTATCGAGCAGACCTTTACCATTTCCGCATCCAAGGATGTGCTGGGCATTAATGCCGATGTTGCTCCTACCGTAATCAAGACGACAAGCTATGCGGACACTTCTGCTGAAAAAGGCTCGGGTACAGCTTCACTCGGTGCGGGCAGTGACGAGTATCTTACGGTAAAATACTGGATGTCGGGAGATAAGCTGTATTTCACTGTTCCCGATCTTACCGAAAAGTACATAGTAATGGATGTCAAGGAACTTGCTTCTACAATGAAGGATATTTCTTCTGGCAGATCCGATATCGGCAATATACTTACTCTTTCGGATGCTACTGAAAAAATGCCCTCGTCATCATCGGAATATGAGGATATTTTAAAGAGCATCGACGAAGAAACTATCAACAAGGCTATTGAGATCATAACTGACGCTTACTTCAAGAATTTCACCGCAACGGAGAATAAGTCGGCTTCATTAAAGGTTTCGGACGGCACTGTAAACTGCACGTCATACACGATTGATTTCACAGCCGAAAATATAATCGCTTTCTGCAAGGACGTACTTGATGCGGTTGAAAAGGAAAGCAAGATAATGGACGTTCTTTCACAGCTTGGAATCGACAACGCTTCATTCCAGTATATCAAGACGCTTGTAGACGATGCTACAAAGGATGCGACAGAAGATGAGCTCAAGTCTGTAATGGCTACAATGATCGTTTATGTCAAGGATAATAATATCATCGGCAGAAAGATAACAATTTCAGGAGAGATTGAGATTCTCCTTGTAACATACTCTGACAATAAACAATTCGATTATTCGCTGACAGCGTCAATCTCCGGTGATTCGCTGTACGCAGGTGCAAAGGGTACTGTAAACGGCAATAACTACACCGGTACAGGTTCTGTTACATTTAACGGTGAAACAGCTGTCACGGCTGATTACTCCTTTGACGCAACAAACGGCAACGGTACATATAATTTAAAGGTCACGACAGACGACAACAACAGCTTTGAGGTAAAGTTAAACGTTGCTATGGACGGCAACAACGGTACTTTTGACATTGCAGTTGTTTCAAACGGCACAGAGATGCTTTCTATCAAGGCCGACAGCAAGGAAATAGCTTATGTTGACGAGGCACTTCCCGAAGTAAATGATTCAAATACGGTTGATATTAACGACAGTGCTGCTCTTGAACAGTTCAGCACCGAGATCTCGGCAAACATTCCTCAGCTCATTACAAAGATTCAGAATGTAAAGACACCCGATATTGTTTGCTATGCGTTCAGCGAAATGATCGCCGCCGGCGGAGCATTTTAAGAATTGAAGCCACAGTAGGATAAAGCTGATATTAAACGCCTTTGCTTAAGCCTTTTGAAACTTAAGTGAAGGCGTTTTTGTTTAATATGCTTATCTTCAAAAGCGGTTTTTCTGTTTAAAAGTGTGAGAAAAAGTATCATTATAACCTATCATTGATATGGCAATATCGAAGAAAATTATATAAAAGCTTTTCAAAATAAAAATGAGTTTATTCACTTCAGAATATATTTTTGAATACTCAAACAATTTAGTTTAATTTATCATCGGCTTTTGGTGGGTTTTTACCGTGGCTTCAGTTATAACCTGTTCGGGATTTTGATAAACTGAAATGAAAATTAATAACAAATCGCACTAATGATATGTAAACTGCTTCAATTGCTCTGATTTTCTTTATATTTTAAAAAATAAATGTGTTAATTCTATGAAAATGTAACGA
>OHHT01000065.1_pt1 | contig 54248 bp, 29 predicted proteins | sample 1568061 | NCBI WGS metagenome assembly OHHT01 (sample SAMEA3879550, study PRJEB24766) | human gut metagenome | biome: human-associated habitat; feature: feces | place: USA | collected 1985/1987 | reverse complement strand
CCGAACCGAACTTTAATTAGCAAGATTTTCAAAGATCTCTCGTGCTTACAGCGTACAGCTGCTTAGCACATTATTGAATTATTAACGAACTATTGTTTTCAAATAGGTTTTATTAATTTAATATTATTGTTTGTTATTTCGGTGTCTTCTGTATCACATTTAATGCGATTATATGGACAGCCATCCCCACACACCGGCAGCAAAAGACATACCTTGCACTTATCATCATCAAATGGGGCCGATGCTGCCGAATATAGGAATAACAACTATGAAGCGGATAATATCTTCTTCTAATGGAAATAGTATTTCCTGCACGATCAACATGTTTTTATCATTAGGGAAAATATTCGTTCAAAAGTATTGAATGTGTGTTCAAAAGCTTTGAATGTACATTCAAAAGTATAGAACGGCGGTTCAATACTTTTGAACGGAGATTTTCCCTAATAACAATTACTTTTTCCTCTAGGCTTTTGGAGTTTTTAGATACGGAATAAGTCATCCATAGTGATAACTTTCTGTATTCTTCCTGCATACTCATTGAACTTCAAACCGTATGTTGTGATGAGTGTCAGGTGAAGGGCATTCTTGCATCGGGTTTCTTCCTGAAATGTGCTGAGTTTATGTCGCAAGTTCTTGTCGTAGCTGGCGTTGATGGAGAAGTCATCTTCGCAAAACTTCATTTCGCAGATATTACAGATGTGGTCTGCTCGTTCGATAACCAGGTCTATCTGTGCTCCATCCTTTTCTTTTCTGCTCTTCCATGGGCTTGATTCAGTCTGTACTCCGCTAATGCCAAGCGCCTGTTTGATTTGTGGCAAATGGTAGATGCAAAGTGATTCGAAGGTGAAGCCTCGCCAAGCCGTAAGGGAGGGTGTCAGTAAATTATCCTGCCAAAAGCTGGGATTGGTAGTCTTCTTGCCATCAATGAAGGAGAGATAGAATTTGCTGTAGAAGTCGGTAAGACGATAGTAAACCTCTCTCTTCGGATAGTCGTATTTGATATACGAGGTGATGAAGTCGCTCACTTCCAGAGTCTTCAGAGTTGTGGAGAGACCGCCACCGTCTGCAAGATTCGTCAGTACCTGTATCTCTTTTCTTGTGTACCCTTGTTGCTTCTTTGCCAGTAATCGTACAATCTTCTTGCAGTCTTCTGCATTGGTAAAGAGAGAAGAGTAGAGACGGTCGAATTCTAACTTGAGTTTGGCGTTTGGCTCGAAGAAGAGGCGGTCTATGTTTTGCGCCAGGCTCTTTCCCTTTTGGAGCATAGATATATAATAAGGTATGCCACCAGTAGCCATATAGCATTGTACCTGGTCGAATTTAGACATTACGATATGGTTTGCCTGGTAAAATCTCTCACATTCCCCCAAGGTAAAAGGGCGGAGCTTGATTTCATCTGTAGTTCGATCGAAGAGTCCTCCCTTGTTGTTGAGGAGTTTGTCTGAAATCCAAGAGGTAGCAGAGCCACAGACGATGAGCATTAAGTTCTCCTTGCCTGCTCCCCATCCATTCCAAAAATGTTCCAAGGCGGTAATGAAGCCAGAACGGGGTGTATCCATCCATGGAAGTTCATCGATGAATACAACTTGTCGCTTCTTGGTGTCTTTTTTTTCCAGCAAGGATATGAGCGCATCAAATGCTTCCAGCCAGTCGGTTGGAACTCGTTTGATATCGCTGCCATACTTGATGAGCGAAGAGTAGAAATTGCTAAGTTGCTGCTCCTTCAGTTTCTTGCCTTGTAATTCGTATGGCGAGAGTCCTGTGTGGTAGAATGCAAACTTGTCGCCTAACAATTCTCTTATCAGAAAGGTCTTGCCGACTCTTCTTCTACCATAAACTACTGCAAAAACAGGTTTGTTTGTTTGATATAGAGCCTCAATCTCCTTGATTTCAGGCTCTCTTCCTATAATCTCTTGTGCCATAATGGATGTCGTTATTTTGCTGCAAAGATACTAAAAATATCGTTTCGCGCAAAATAATGAGTCACTATTTTGCGCGAAATGGGGTAAAAAAGCCATTTCGCGCAGAATAGTGATAGGGAGGATAGTATTTATTAGTCGTGGAAATGTGCGAAAAAACAATGGATTTCCACGACTAATCATACTAATTAACCATTTTTCAGTTCCTCGGCATACTCCTTCGGGAAGATGCCGAACTCCTTCTTGAAGCATTTGGAGAAATACTTCGGCGTGTTGAAACCTACCTGGGTGGCCACATCGCTGATCAGAATGTTAGGGTTCGACCGGATGATGCGCTGAGCCTCCTTCATCCTGATTGTCGTGATGAAGGCGATGACCGTTTGCCCTGTTGTGGCTTTCACCTTATTATATAGAGTGGATTCGCTCATCACCATATCCTTGGCAAAAGAATCGCGGTTGTAATCGCCATCTGCAAGATGTTGCATCACTACCTCTGTGGCACGAGTGATGAATGCCTGATCTGGGTTGCTCAAATGTAACGCAGTCTGTGTTTCGCTCTCCGTGCTGGTTTGGAGCGCAACTTCTGCCTGAATCTTCTCTATCATCTTCTTACGGTTGGCAAGAAGGGCATTGATCCGGACTTCCAGCTCCTCAAACTTGAAAGGCTTGGTGATGTAGGCATCTGCTCCTGCGGCATAAGCCTCGGTCTTGTCCTCTTCCTTGCTCTTGGCGGTGAGCAGGATGATAGGCAGCTGCCAGAAACTCTTGTCAGACTTCAGCTGCTTGGTCAGTTCGATACCATCCATGATTGGCATCATCACGTCGCTCACCACGAGGTCGAGTTTCTCCTTCATGATGATGTTCATCGCCTGCTTTCCGTTCTTTGCCGTAAACACATGATAGTTCTTGCTCAATACCTGCAGCATCAGGGCGAGCAGTTCCTCGTTGTCCTCCACCACCAGGATCTTGCTCGCATTCTTTCTGATGAAGATGCTCTGGCGGACAGGTGCCAGCTTAGGTTTGTCTTCAGAAGCAGGTTGGAATTCCAGCTTCGTTTCCTGGCTTGCCTGTCTGATGGCTTCCCGATTTACTGCATTTGTTTTTTCAGAATTGTCTATTTCATCTGGTGCATACGCACTTTTTCTGATAGACAGGGTGATGGTGAAGGTAGTGCCTTTGCCTTCCTGACTTTCACATTGGATATCGCCATGATGCAGTTTCACCAGGTCGTGGGTCAACGACAGTCCGATGCCGGTTCCCGGCATGTTCTGCTTGCGGTAGTCGCCATCGAAGAATCGGGTGTAGAGATGCTTCATCTTCTCTTTCGACATACCGATGCCATTATCCGCGATGGTGATGATAGCCTGTTCCTTGCTGAGGCTGAGTGATACATCAATCTTGCCTCCCACCTTATTATATTTAATGGCGTTGGAGAGCAGGTTGTAGATGATCTTATCCATCTTGTCGGCATCAAACCATGCCATGCCTTCAGTCTTCGGCTTCTCCAGGGATAGGGTAATCTTCTGGTGTTCAGCCATCGGACGGATATTCTCGCAAGCTTCTTCTATGAACGAAATCAGGTTTCTGCGGCTCACGAGCAGATGCAGCTGTCCTGCCTGCGACTTTCTCACTTCCAGGATCTGTTGCAGGAGTCGGGTGGTGCGGTTGATGTTGCTGTCTATCACCAGATAGTCTTCCTCATACTGTGGTGCTCTTTCCTTGAGCTTGTAGATGGTGGCAGAAATGACGGTGAGCGGGGTGAGCAGCTCGTGGGTGATATTGGTAAGGATAACACCCATCTGCAGGCTGTTTCTGGTCTTCACCTGCTCCTTATACCATCTGGCAGCAGCAAAGATGCCGCCTATCAGCATCAGGATATAGAGCATGAAGGCTATTCTGGATGCATACCATGGCGGCAGCACCTTGATGGTGATGGTGTAGGGCAGTTCCTGCCACTGACCATAGCTGTCGGTGGCCTTCAGACGCAATCTGTAGGTTCCTGCGCTTAGGTTCTGGAAGGTGGCTTTGTGAACATCAGGCTTGCAGTATTGCCAGTCTTCATCATAACCTTCCAGCTGGTAGGCATAGACATTCTTGCTGGCATTGCCGTAAGTGAGGAGTGCAAACTCGATATCAAACTTCTTCACCTTTGCCGGTATGGTAATCTCCTGGGTATAGTGAGGCATTTCTTTCGAAATATCACTTTTGAGAACAGAGTCCAGCATGGCAAATGGCACGTCGTCTATCAGCAGGTCGGTAATGATGAGCTTGCTGTTCTTCTTGTGATACTTCATTCCCATAAGAGGAGATGGAGTGAAGGAGAAGAAGCCTGTTCTTCCGCCGAAGAAGATTTCCTTGCCAAACTGATAACTGGCATCCGCCGAAAAATGGACTTCTCCCAAACCGTCTTCCCGGGTAAAGTAAGTGATGTTGCGCAAGTCTTCCGCATCCTGACTTTTCCAGGTAATATAAGCCAGAGACTTGTTGAGCGCTACCCAGATATTGCCGAAAGCATCGCCTTCTATGGAGAAGGTCTGGTCATCCGGAAGATGAATCTTTCGGTTCTGGTATTCAAAACGGTCTTCCTCCTTATTATATAGGAAGAGTCCGCCACTGTTTGATATCGCCCAGAGTCTGCCCTGCTTGTCCTCCATACATTTCTGGGCATCATTGATGGCAAACAGCTGGTTTTTAAAGCTGTATTGCTTGTATTTCAGCGATCGGATGTTCTTGGGATTTCCCGAAATGCGGATGATGCCTTCATTATTGGTAGAGACCCAGATGTTACCCTGCCTATCCTGGCAGATGTTACGGATGTCACAGCTGCTGAAGTCGTTTTTACCTTCTTTCATGGTCAGGAAGTAGCCTGTATTGTCTGGATACACGATACTCATACCATTGCGGCTTCCTATCCACATGGTTTTATCCTTTGATTCGAAAACAGCATTGACAAAGTCTTCTTGGATGTATTTGGTATTGCTGCGATTCAGTTCGAAGGCATTTCCCTCCTTTGGTTTGACTACGATACCATAGTTGTTGACCGCAAACCAGATTTCCCCATTGCTTCTTTTGGCAATGCTGGTGATACTCGTGGTTAGCGTATAGTCGTGCAAACTGCCAAAACCTGGAATTTCACTATTATAATAGGTGGCACCGGTGTATCTGTTGTAGAGCGCTACTCCGTATGGGTTGAGCCCCAGCCAGAACCATGCTCCATCGGTGGTTAGTATGGCATTCACGTAGTTGATGGTAGGGGCATTCTGAAGATTTCCCAGATGCCACTGCCTGAAGAGCGATGGTGTGGTAGTAATCTGCAGGACTCCATCATTCTGCGTGCAGAGCCAGATGTTGCCCCCCCCATCTGTGCAGATATCATTGCAGTAGATGAGTCGGCTGTTGCCTATCTGGGTATATTTCTGCCAGCTGGCCTGCGGCAGGTTTTCGTCGAGAAAGCAGATGCCTTCTCTTGTGCATGCCCAGAGAGTATGCGTAGTAGGGTCTTCTACGAATTTATAGAAGATGTCGAAATTATTGGTTGTATAGGGATATTGATGATATTGCGGATTCTTCAGATTGTCCGGATTGCTGATGCACAGCACTCCGTATCCCCAGGTTCCTACCCAGAGACGATGGTTTCTGTCGAAAAAGAGCGAGTAGGCAGAATTTATGTCATTCAGCTTCGGGTAGCTGCGGAATACGTTGCTGCCACGTTTCAGACGCATCAGTCCGGAAGACCAGGTACCGATGAGAAGGTCGCCGTTTTTGTCTTCAGTTACACATTTTACGCTGAAAGAATTGAGGCGCTGTTTCTTTCCGTTTTCATCGATGCGCCAGGCATTCCTGGAAGTATAGGTATAGAAGGATTCATTTTCCGGATTGAAATAAGATAATCCTCCATCTGTACCAACCCAGAGTGTACCATCTCTCGAAACAAAGAGATGGTAGATGATTCTCTGATCTTCGCTTGGCAGGAAATAGGTCTTGAAAACGCCAGTCTTCCGGTTTATCTTTACCAGGCCGTTTCGGGTTCCCAGCCAGAGGTTCTGCTCGTGGTCTTCTGCCATGGAACGGATGTCGTTGTTGGGAAGAATACCTGGAGAAAGAGCATTCGATTTATACGATTTCACGGTATAGCCATCGTATGATTTGAGTCCGGAATTGGTTCCCACCCACATCATTCCTTCGCTATCTAGTATCATGCAATGGCTTTCAGACGCTGGCGAAATGTTAAAAGATGCAATGCTGCGGTATGGAAATGTTTCCGCTTTAGCAATGATGCAGCACACAAAAGTCAGTATCAAATATATCGTTCTCATCTTGATTATTAGTATTTCTTTGTATTTTGGGTACAAATTTACAGCTTTTTCCCGAATTTTTCCCTTATTTTCTCGAATTTTTCCCTAATATATGATAAAAAAGACCGAATTTTGCAATTGTGAAGCAATAAAAGTTGCCTTGGCGAGAGCGAAGGCGGCACTTTACATTTTTTTTACATAAACAGTATAATATAAACTAATAAATTAAAATACAACTTAAAATGGAAAATCTTAAGCTAATAACATCGTCTAGAAGATTGATGGCTTTGGCAGCTTTGGCAACTGGCGTTGCTTTGCCTCCACAATCTATCATGGCAGCTTCTACAGCTCAGGTTGTTCAGCAGTCGGGTGTCGTTAAAGGTCAGGTTCTTGATCCTTCTGGTGAGCCGGTAATCGGTGCTACCGTAAAGGTTAAGGGTTCCAAGACGGGTACTGTTACCGATATTGATGGTAACTTCTCGCTCAGTGCTGCTCCAGGTGCTATGGTCGAAGTGTCTTATATAGGTTATAAGACCATGACGGTAAAAGCTGGTAATGGTCCGTTGAACGTTACTTTGGAAGACGACAATCAGGCTTTGAGTGAAGTAGTTGTCGTAGGTTTCGGTACTCAGAAGAAGGTAAACCTCACTGGTGCTGTCTCTGTAATCGACAGCAAGGAGATTGCTTCCCGTCCTGTTGCCAATGCTACCCAGGCATTGCAGGGTCTGGTTCCTGGTTTGCAGATTTCCAGTTCATCTGGTTCTATGGATGCTACTCCTAATGTAAATGTACGTGGTACTACTACCATTGGTGAGGGTTCCAAGGGTACTCCATTGATCTTGATTGATGGGTCTGAGGGTGATTTGAATACCATCAACCCACAGGATATCGAAAGTGTATCTGTATTGAAGGATGCTGCTGCATCTTCAATCTATGGTTCCCGTGCACCTTTCGGTGTAATCTTGGTTACTACCAAGAAAGGTAAGTCGGGTAAGGTTACAGTCAACTATAATAACAGCTTCCGTTTCAGCGGAATGATTCGTGGCAAGCACATGATGAACTCTGTTGACTATGCAGCATGGGTAAACGATGCTCATACCAATGGTGGTAGTGGTGTGTTCTTCGATCAGGAGCGTATGGATAAGATCGTGGCTTATCACAATGCCACTCCTGTAGGTCCTGGTACCCGAAAGGATGCCAATGGTAACCTGCTCTACGGTATCGATTCCAGCAACGGCACAACATGGAATGATGGCTACGCCTATGGTGTAGATGACGTAGATTGGTATGATGCCTTGTATAAGAGCACAGCCTTCTCTCAGGAGCATAACGCAAGTGTGAGTGGCGGTAATGATAAGTTTAATTTCTATGCTTCTTTCAACTACCTGCACAATGGCGGTTTCATGAAGCTGGATAAGGATAAGAACGACCGTTACAATACGGCAGCTAAGATTGGTGCGCAGATTACCGATTGGCTGCACCTGGATTACTCTACCCGCTGGACCCGTACCGATTTCCAGCGCCCTGCTAATTTGACCAACAGTCTGTATCAGGACTTGGCACGTCAGGGTTGGCCGGTATTGCCTTTGCAGGATCGCAACGGTTACTATTATTCTGCACCTTCTCCTGCCCTCGGTCTGGCTACAGCAGGTAAGGATACCAAGGAGCGTGACATTCTGAACCAGCAGGTGAACCTGTTGATTGAGCCTATCAAGAACTGGAGAACTCATATCGACTTCACCTATCGTTCAGAGAATACTGCACGCCACTGGGACAAGAAGATGCTCTACAACCATGATGTTGCCGGCAATCCTATCGTTTACGACAAGGGTTCCAATGTTCATGAGGATGAATATAAGGAGAACTACTATAACTTCCAGGCTTATACCGAGTACAACTTCTCTCTGGCTAAGAAGCATAACTTCCACGTAATGGGTGGTTTCCAGGCAGAGCAGTTGAGAAAGACCGAATTCGGTCTGCAGCGTAATGGTATCTTGGATGAGTCTCGTCTGGAGGTGGATCTGACCAATGGCTTGAGCTACGAAGGCAAGGAAATCGTTCCTTCCGTGAATGGTGGACGCAACCAGTGGCAGACAGCGGGCTTCTTCGGCCGTTTGAACTACAACTATGATGAGAAGTATCTTTTCGAGTTCAATATCCGTCATGATGGTACATCCAAGTTCCGTAGAAACAATATGTGGAAGACCTTCCCATCTTTCTCTTTGGGTTGGAACATCGCTCACGAAAACTTCTGGAAGCCATTGGAGAATACTGTAAATACCTTGAAGCTCCGTGCATCTTACGGTTCTTTGGGTAACCAGAATATTGATAACTGGTATCAGACCTATTCTACAGTAGCTTATAATTCTGTCGCAGGTGCCTGGCTTCAGGGTGGTAAGAAGACCAACATTACTGCAGCTCCAGGTCTGGTTTCTGCAGCCTTGGGTTGGGAAAAGGTAGAAAGCTATGATGTCGGTCTCGACTGGGGTGCTTTCAACAACCGCCTGACTGGTTCCTTCGATTACTATGTACGTAATACCAAGGACATGGTAGGTCCTGCTCCTGAGTTGCCTGCACTTTTGGGAACTGCTGTTCCTAAGACCAACAATACTGACCTCCGTACCACTGGTTGGGAGTTGCAGATTGGCTGGCGCGATCATCTGGAGAATGGCTTGAACTATGGTGTAACATTCAATGTTTCAGATGCTCAGGCTAAGGTAACCCGTTATCCAAACAACCCTACCGGTTCCTTGTCTAGCTATATCGAGAACCGCAAGGTAGGCGAAATCTGGGGTTATGAAACCATCGGAATTGCCAAGACTAATGATGAGATGAACCAGCATCTGGCTACCTTGCCAAATGGTGGACAGAGCCAGCTTGGCGACAAGTGGGCTGCTGGTGATATCATGTACAAGGACCTGGATGGCGACGGCAAGATCTCTAATGGAAGCAATACATTGGCAGACCATGGTGACTTGAAGGTTATCGGCAACAAAACTCCTCGTTATCTCTTCGGTCTTGATCTCACCGCCAGCTGGAAGGGGTTCGACTTCCGTGCATTCATGCAGGGTGTCATGAAGCGTGATTATTCTGATGCGAGAGAATTTCTGTTTGGAGCTACCGACTCTGGTGTATGGTGGGCTGCAGGTATTACCGGCGTTCAGGACTACTTCCGCGATTCAGAAACCTGGTCTGTCAAGAATGGCTACGAATCAGAGAATCTGAATGCCTATCTGCCACGTCCGCAGTACAGCGGGAAGAACATCCATACCCAGACACGCTATTTGCTCAATGCAGCTTATTTGCGTATGAAGAACCTTCAGATTGGCTATACCCTGCCACAGAGCTTGGTTTCAAAGGCAGGTTTGGGCAATGTCCGCTTCTTCGTTTCAGCAGAGAATTTGTTCACTATCACCGATCTTCCAAGTCAGTTCGACCCAGAGACCATCGATACCGATTATGGTAATGGTTATCCTCTCTCTCGCACTTTCTCTTTCGGTGTTAACGTTACATTATAATTAAAAGGAGATATTAATATGAAATTCAAACATATAGCACTTATGTCATTGGCACTTGCTGCATCCTTCTCTTCTTGTAGTGATTATCTGGAGCAGGAGCCACCATCAAGCTTACCTTCTGATGGATTCTTTACTTCAGAGGCAAAGGTGAAAGCTGCTGCCGATCAGTTCTATGGTGATGTCTTGCCAGGACACGCCAACTGGAGCTACGGTCTTTATGCCGGCGATGTGAATACCGACAACCAGATCAACTGGGAAGGTGATGGCAAGTTTGCCACAGGACTTTGGAAAACAGCCAATGATAACGGCAACTGGTCTTGGAATAATATCCGCAACATCAATTACCAGCTCAATTCTATCCTCGAGGCTCAGAAGGCTGGTAAGATCTCTGGTAGTGAGGCTATCATCAACCAGTATATCGGTGAGATCTACTTCATGAGAGCATACTGCTACTTTGATATGTTGCAGAAGTGGGGCGACCTTCCTATTGTAACCGAGGCATTCCCTGATAATGAGGAAATCCTGGTGGCTGCCAATAAGCGTCAGCCTTGCAACGAGGTGGCTCGTTTCATCATGGAAGACCTGGACAAGGCTATCTCGCTGATGCAGGATGGTTTTGACAAGAACCATACCCGTATTTCTCCAGATGCAGCTCGCCTGTTCAAGAGCCGTGTAGCTCTCTACGAGGGTTCTTGGCTGACTTATTTTGCCGGCACAGCTTTCGTTCCTAACGGCGAGGGATGGCCAGGCAAGGCTAAGGAGTATAATGCCAACTATCAGTATCCTACAGGTTCTGTTGATGCTGAGGCTAAGTATTTCCTGCAGGAGAGTGCCAAGGCTGCCGAAATGGTAGCTGACAAGTATAAGGATCAGTTGATGGTGAACACCGGTACTATTCCTCAGAAGGAAGGTGATCCTCAGAACCCTTACTTCAATATCTGGGGTACTACAGATATGTCGGGTACACCTGAGGTTATCCTTTGGCGCCAGTATAGCAAGGAGTTGGGTGTAGTCAATAATGTGGAGGTTGGTGTCCAGCATGGAGACTTTGGCGTAGGTCTCACCCGCTCTATGGTAGAGGGCTATGTGATGAAGGATGGTAAGCCTATCTATAATTCAGCCTATACCTATAGCGACCAGACTATCGCCGATGTAGCTACCAATCGTGACCCTCGTCTCACCATCTTCCTGAAGGTTCCTGGACAGAAGAATGTATTCAAGAATATGTCTGCTTCAGAGGATCACTATGTCATCGACGAGCCATATCCAACCATTACCACACGTAATGCCGAGAATGACTATTCTACAGGTTATGCAATCCGTAAGGGTGGTACCTTTGATAAGGCTAATACAGGTAATGGTAACTGCTACAATGCAGCTGAAATCTTCCGTGCTACCGAGGCACTGCTGAACTACATGGAGGCTGAGTATATGTTGACCAACAGTCTTTCTGGCAAGGTTCTGGAGTATTGGAAGGATGTACGTAAGGCTGCCGGCTTCACAGGTGATGCGGTTAATCCACAGGTTACCATCGATGCTACTGAGATGAGCAAGGAAACTGCCGACTGGGGTTCTTACTCTGCAGGCAAGCAGTTGACCGATAAGATTCTCTACAACATCCGCCGTGAGCGTCGTTGCGAGTTGATTTCAGAAGGTCTTCGTGGTATGGATTTGCAGCGTTGGCGTTCATACGATCAGTTGATGACAACTCCTGCTCACATGGAGGGTATTCATCTCTGGAATACTCCAATGCAGAGCTGGTATAACAACCTGAATGCTGATGGTTCTTCTAATGCCAACGTGTCAAACTCTTCTCTGAGCGAGTACTATCGTCCATTGGAGGTGAACATGACAGCTACCAACAGCTACAAGGATGGTTTCACCTGGCACATGGCTCACTATCTGCAGCCACTTCCTATCAAGCAGTTCCTGCTTACAGCAAGTGATTATTCTTCTGTAGAGAAGAGTCCATTGTATCAGAACCCATATTGGCCAACATCAGCAGGTCAGTCAGCAGAGAAGTAATCTTCTAGACTAAACTAGATTAAATAAGTATTCTAATCAATCAAGGCTCAGATGAAATTGTCCATTGATGGATAATCTCTTCTGAGCCTTCATTGATTCTGTGAAAATATAAAAACCTGTACGGGCATATTGGGTAATTTCAACCGTACAGTTAGCATTATTTTTCCTGCATTTTCTCGATTTGTGTCCCTTTTATACCGAATATTAGCCCCCTAAAAGGGGCTTTTTTCCTAATTTTGTAACCGAAATAAACAATTAGCGTTTTACTAACTTAATAATACATCAGCAAATGAATAAACTATTCGTATTTATGGTGTTGTGGATGATGTCTTGTCTCCCAACTCTGGCACAGGCTCCGATGGACGGAGGCGTGTGGAAGGACAATACCGGCAAGCATATCAATGCACATGGTGGCAACATCTTCAACTACAAGGGTACCTATTACTGGTATGGCGAAAGCCGTTCGCAGGATGGCAAGCCTTACAGCTCTCTCGGCGTAAGCTGCTTTACTTCCAAGGATCTCAAGAAATGGACCAACCAAGGATTGGTGCTGCCTGTTTCTAATGAACCAGGCAGCGACATCGAGGGTGGTTGCATCATCGAGCGCCCTAAGGTGCTCTATAATCAGAAGACCAGGAAGTTCGTCATGTGGTTCCATCTCGAATTGAAAGGGCAGGGATATATTTTTCCTGCATTTTCTCGATTTGTGTCCCTTTTATACCGAATATTAGCCCCCTAAAAGGGGCTTTTTTCCTAATTTTGTAACCGAAATAAACAATTAGCGTTTTACTAACTTAATAATACATCAGCAAATGAATAAACTATTCGTATTTATGGTGTTGTGGATGATGTCTTGTCTCCCAACTCTGGCACAGGCTCCGATGGACGGAGGCGTGTGGAAGGACAATACCGGCAAGCATATCAATGCACATGGTGGCAACATCTTCAACTACAAGGGTACCTATTACTGGTATGGCGAAAGCCGTTCGCAGGATGGCAAGCCTTACAGCTCTCTCGGCGTAAGCTGCTTTACTTCCAAGGATCTCAAGAAATGGACCAACCAAGGATTGGTGCTGCCTGTTTCTAATGAACCAGGCAGCGACATCGAGGGTGGTTGCATCATCGAGCGCCCTAAGGTGCTCTATAATCAGAAGACCAGGAAGTTCGTCATGTGGTTCCATCTCGAATTGAAAGGGCAGGGATATGCTGCTGCCCGTTATGGTGTGGCAACCAGCGATACTCCTTTCGGACCATTCAAGTTCGTTCGCTCAGGAAGAGTGAATCCGGGAATCTATCCTATCGGATTCTCCAAACCTGATACCACCGACCTCAAGCATCAGCTTCTCTTCCCTGAACTGAAAGAGTGGTGGACTCCAGCTTGGCGCAAGCAGATAGAACGGGGTATGTTCTGGATGAGAGACTTCCAGGGTGGACAGATGTCGAGAGATATGACCATCTTCATCGACGATGATGGCAAGGCTTACCACATCTATTCTTCAGAGGAAAACCTGACACTCCAAATCGCACAGTTGACAGATGACTACATGCAGCACAACGGTTGCTACGTAAGAGTTGCTGCCGGCGGACAGAACGAAGCTCCAACCATCTTCAAGCAGGATGGCACCTACTGGATGATTACCAGCGGATGTACCGGATGGGCTCCAAATGCAGCCCGCATGTTCAAGGCTAAGAATATCTTCGGCCCTTGGGAGCAGTTGCCTAATCCATGCCGTGGCGAGGGTGCCGACAAGACCTTCGGTGCACAGGGTACCTATATATATAAGGTGGAAACTGCAGCACAGAAGAAGATGTTCCATGGCGCTGACTATGTATTCATGGCAGATATGTGGAATCCGAAGCATTTGAGCGACAGTCGTCACCTCTGGATACCTATTTCCTGGGAAAATGGTGCTCCAGTGTTGAAAAAATGATAAAAAACACGGTCGCTCTGCTCGTTTCTTAATTGTTTTAATTACATTTGCAGCATGAAATGATAATACTGCAATCATCGTTTAACAGAATTCAACAAACTAACAAAATTGCAACTATCTATGATTCATATATATAAGAGTATCATGATTACCCTTCTTCTGGCTTTGGTTCCGTTCGTGGGAATCAGCGCAGCAAAGAAGAGGGCACAACAGCAGAGCGACCGCCAATATTGGTGCTCGCTAGCCTATAAGATGGCACAGCCTGTTTTGGAAAATATGGCTAAAGGCGAGTTACAGAAGAATATGCAGACTGAGTTCAGTCCCAGCTTCGACAACCGCAACAGAAAGGTGCTCTATATGGAGTGCTTCGGCAGACTGATGGCTGGTGTGGCTCCATGGCTCACCCTTCCGGATGATGCTACTGCCGAAGGTAAGCAGCGCAAGCAGTTGCGTGAATGGGCTTTGGCTTCCTATAAGAATGCTGTAGACCCTCAGAATCCAGACTATCTCTGCTGGGGCATCGGTGGTCAGAATCTGGTAGATGCAGCCTATATTGCAGAGAGTTTTCTCCGTGCTTACGATACACTCTGGAAGCCTCTCGACGAGGTGACCAAGAAGCGTTATCTCACAGAGTTTGCCAAGCTCCGCCACATCGACCCTCCTTATACCAACTGGTTGCTCTTCTCTTCAACCATCGAGAGTTTCATGGCAAAGGCGGGTGGCGATTTCGATGAATTTCGCATCAATTCAGCCTGCCGCAAGGTAGAGGAGTGGTATGTGGGTGATGGCTGGTATGCTGACGGTCCTTCGTTCGCTTTCGATTACTACAGCAGCTACGTGTTCCATCCGATGTATCTGGAGACGCTCCAGGCGATGGTAGATGCCAAGGTCAATTCCCGTCTCGACTATCAGAAATACTATAACAGAGAGTTGAAACGCTGCCAGAAGTACAGCATCATTCTCGAGAGATTCATCTCTCCTGAGGGTACCTTCCCAGCATTCGGAAGAAGTATTCCTTACCGTATGGCTACCATGCAGCCGCTGGCTCTGATGGCATGGTACCAGAAGTTGCCTAAGGATTTGAGCAACGGTCAGGTTCGTGCAGCAATTACCAAGGTGCTCCATCGCATGTTCGACCAGCAGAACAACTTCAACGAGAAGGGCTATCTCTCTATCGGTTTCTGTGGAAACAGCCAGAAGAACGTTGCCGACTGGTATACCAACAACGGTTCGCTCTATATGACAACCCTCGCCTTCATGCCTCTCGGCTTGCCTGCCGACCATCCTTTCTGGACCGACGCAGCACAGCCTTGGACCCAGGTGAAGGCATGGAACAACCAGCAGTTCCCTAAGGATCACCAGTGGAAGGACGATATCGTGACCAAGGACAAGTGGTAATTTTTTTAGTTAAGAGTTTTTAGTTAAGAGTTTATAGATTATCATGCATAAGATATTGATGATGCTGGCGGCTGCAGCCTTGGCTTTGCCTTTGAATGCAGCACAGCCAGCCAAGAAGACCGCTAAGGTCAAGAAACAGAATAAGAAGGAAGTGAAGGCTTCCAAGAAATGGGACCATGAGCAGGTGGTGGAACTCATCACCAAGGTGAATAACTACTGGCAGGTTAACAACAAGCCTGAGGTTTGTGCCTTCTGGGATAATGCCGCTTATCATACCGGCAACATGGAGGTATATAAGATGCTCAAGGACCAGAAGATGCTCGACTATTCCATCCGTTGGGCAGAACATAACGACTGGACCGGTGCTACGGAGGCTAACCCAGCCAAGTGGAAGTACAAACCATACGGCGAGGGAAAGCAGCACGTGCTCTTCGGTGACTGGCAGATCTGCTTCCAGACTTACATCGACCTCTACAACATCGAGGCAGCCAAGGGAAATGCCGCTGCATCGGAATACATGGTGAAGCGTGCCAAGGAAGTGATGCACTATGAGGCTTACTCTGAGCCAACAGACTACTGGTGGTGGAGCGATGCCCTCTATATGGTGATGCCTGTGATGACCAAGATGTATAAGCTGACCGGCGATACCAAGTATCTCGACAAGCTCTACGACAATCTCCTCACTACCGATGAGATTATGCTCGACAAGGAGACCAACCTCTACTTCCGTGATGGCAAGTACGTTTATCCAAAGCACAAGAGTGCCAACGGAAAGAAAGACTTCTGGGCTCGTGGTGATGGCTGGGTTCTCGCAGGTCTGGCTAAGGTGCTCCAGGATATGCCAAAGGACTACAAGCACAATCAGTTCTTCGTAGATAAATTCCAGAAGTTGGCTAAGGCTGTGGCTGAAATCCAGCAGCCGGAAGGTTACTGGACCCGTTCGATGATGGACCCAGAGCATGCTCCAGGTCCTGAGACCAGCGGTACTGCCTTCTTCACCTACGGTATGCTTTGGGGTGTCAACAATGGTTATCTCAACAAGAAGGAGTACAAGAAGGTCATCGACCGTGCCTGGACTTATCTTACAGAGACTGCCGTTCAGGCAGATGGCAAGGTGGGTTATGTTCAACCTATCGGCGAGAGAGCCATCCCTGGTCAGACCGTAGATGCCAACTCTCAGGCTAACTTCGGTGTAGGCGCTGTGCTTCTTACAGCCTGCGAATATGATAAGTATCTCGCAAACAAGTAAGATGCCTATATATAATAAGGTATAAATTCAATCTGATATATTAATAACTGACAAACATGAAACAGAGACTGTTCGTAACATTGAGTTTGGCAGGATTAGCAATGTCAACCTTTGGTGCAACCAAACCGAAGACTGCCATTAAGTCGTTGAATAAGACGACCATCCAGCCAACTTACACAGAATGGCACGACCTTCAGGTGAATGCCATCAATCGTTTTCCGTTGCACACCAATTTCTTCACCTATCCGGCAGATGACTGGGTTTATGAGAAAGACGGTAAGATCGTGAGCAAGGATATCCTGCACATGAACAAGGCGGAGAGCAAGTATTTCCTTTCGCTTGACGGAACCTGGAAGTTCAACTGGGTGGCTAATGCCGACCAGCGTCCTACCGACTTCTACAAGGAAGATCTTGATGATTCCAAATGGAAGACCATGAATCTGCCAGGTATCTGGGAGATGAACGGATTCGGTGATCCGGAATATGTGAACGTAGGCTTCGGCTGGCGTGGACATTTTGACCAGCAGCCACCAGCAGTTCCTACCAAGGACAACCATGTAGGTTCTTACCGCCGTATCATCGACATCCCTGCCAACTGGGATGGCAAGCAGGTTGTCGCTCATTTCGGTAGCGTTACTTCCAACATCTATCTCTATGTAAACGGTAAGTTTGCCGGTTATGCAGAGGATAGCAAGGTAGCTGCCGAGTTTGACATCACTCCTTATCTGAAGAAGGGCAAGAATCTGATTGCCTTCCAGACCTTCCGCTGGTGCGATGGCTCCTGGGATGAGGATCAGGACTTCTGGCGCTTGAGTGGTGTGGCTCGTGAAAGCTATCTCTTTGCCCGCGATGCCCAGTTGCATTTGGAGGATATCCGTGTTACTCCTGACCTTGTAAACAACTACAAGGATGGTGTGCTCAATATCTCTGCCAAGGTAAAGGGAACAGGCAAGCTGAACTTCATCCTCTTCGACAAAGAGGGCAAGCAGGTGACTACAGCTACAGGATTGGCAAAGAATGGAACAGCCAACATTACGATGAACGTAGAGAATCCACACAAGTGGAGTGCTGAGACACCTTATTTATATACCCTGCAGGTTTCCCTGATGGGGGCTCAGAAGAAGGACGCTATGAAGGCGGCTAGCATGACTCCTGTCAAGGTAGGTTTCCGCAAGGTGGAAATCAAGAACAAGCAGTTCCTTGTCAATGGTCAGCCTGTGCTCATCAAGGGTGCCAACCGTCATGAGATGGACCCTGATGGAGGTTATGTATTGAGCATGGAGCGCATGATTCAGGACATCAAGATTATGAAGCGCCTGAATATTAACGCTGTCCGCACCTGTCACTATCCTGATGATCCACGCTGGTACGAGCTCTGCGATGAGTATGGTATCTATGTGGTTGCTGAGGCTAACCAGGAGAGTCATGGTTTCCAGTATGGCGATGATGCTGCTGCCAAGAAACCGATGTTTGCCAAGCAGATTCTGGAGCGCAACCAGCACAATGTTTCCATGTACTTCAATCATCCTAGTGTCGTAACCTGGAGTTTGGGTAATGAGACTGTGATGGGCGATAACTTCCTGCAGGCTTACAAGTGGATCAAGAGTCAGGACCAGAGCCGTCCGGTTCAGTATGAGCAGGCTCACAGAGGCGAGGGTACCGATATCTTCTGCCCTATGTACTATCCTGTAAGTGCTTGTGAAAAGTATGCTAAGGACCCTAACAGTCCGATGCCGCTCATCCAGTGCGAGTACAACCATACCATGGGTAACTCAGGCGGTAACCTGAAGGATTACTGGGCTCTGATTCGCAAGTATCCTATCCTCCAGGGTGGTTTCGACTGGGATTTCGTTGACCAGGGCTTGCACCGCAAGGTATTGAAGCCGATGACCATCAAGAATCCTGAGAAGATGAGCAATGAAGAGCTCCGCAAAATAGAATATTGCTACGGTGGCGATTATAACAATTACGACCCTAGCGACAACAACTTCAACTGCAATGGTATCATCGGTCCTGACCGTCAGCTCAATCCTCATGCCTACGAGGTAGCCTACCAGTATCAGAACATCTGGGCTAAGATGGTGAATGCAGAGAAGGGTGAAGTAAGTGTATACAATGAGAACTTCTTCCGCAATTTGAGCAACTATGCCTTGGCATGGAGCCTCATTGAGGATGGCGTGGAGACTCAGAACGGTACTATTGCTGATATCGATGTAGCTGCCCAGCAGACCAAGAACTTCACCATCCCTTATGACCTTTCTAAGGTAACGGGCAAGGAGGTGTTCCTCAACATCGATTTCCGTCTGAAGAAGGCTGAACCTCTGATGGAGGCTGGTCAGATTGTGGCTTATGCCCAGCTGGCGGTGAAGGAGAAGAAGTGCTGCGGTCATTGTGCAGAAAACATGGCTAAGGCTCAGGATGGCAAGAAGGTGAAGGCTAAGCTCATCGACAAGAAGGGCGAGCAGGATATCACCGTTACTACTCCTGATCTGACCGTGAAGGTGAACCGTACCACCGGTCTCATCTCTGAATATACCTATCGTGGCAAGTCGCTCCTCGGCGAGGGCGGTACCCTGAAGCCAAACTTCTGGCGTGCTCCTACCGATAATGATTTCGGTGCCGGCCTGCAGAAAAAGTTCCAGGTTTGGAAGAACCCTGTCATGAACCTGAAGGGTGTAGCTGTTGAAAAGGATAAGAAGGCAAACACCATCAGCATCTGTGCAACCTATGAGATGCCAGAGGTGAAGGGTGAGCTGGAAATCGATTATCTCATCATGCCTAACACCGGTGCGATGAAGGTAAGCCAGGAGTTTGATGCTTCTGATGATGCCAAGGTCAGCGATCTGTTCCGTTTCGGTATGCTGATGCAGTTGCCATACGATATGGACAAGAGCCAGTATTACGGCCGTGGTCCTATCGAGAACTATTCTGACCGTGAGGACTGCATGCGCATCGGAATCTACAGCGATGATGCCGACAACCAGTACTTCCCATACATCCGTCCACAGGAGAGTGGAACCAAGGGCGATATGCGCTGGTGGAACCAGACCGATGCTTCCGGCTTCGGATTCAAGGTGAAGAGCTGCAAGCCGTTCTATGCTTCCGCCATCCACTTCGACACCGAAGAACTGGATGATGGTGATGACAAGGATCAGCGCCACAGTTTCAACCTGAAGAAGTCAAAATTCACCAATCTCTTCCTCGATGCAGAGCATTCTGGTGTGGCTGGTGAGAACTCTTGGGGTGCATGGCCTTTGGAGAAGTATCGCCTCCATTATGGCGATAAGAACTTCACTTTCGTGCTCATTCCATTAGATAAATAGTAGAAAAGCAGGGATTTGTACGAAAATCCAATATATTTAAACAGAAAATCCACCTCATTTGGGGTGGATTTTTTTATCTTTGCAGAAGATTTACTGCACTTGGCAATTTGAAAGCAAGCTTTCATTGCGCTCGTTTGTGTAATCTTTGCAGCAAATTACTGCACCACCTATATTTAATAAGGTGTAAGTACAGACCTAAAAAATAAAAATAACGAACAATATGAGAAAAGCAAAATTTTTCGCAGCAGCATTGCTGGCGATGTCTTCACTCGGAGCTTTCGCACAGCATCAGTTTACTGTTCAGGCTAACAAGCCTGGAGCAGAAATCCAGCCTACCATGTATGGTATCTTCTTCGAGGATATCAACTTCGGTGCCGATGGTGGACTCTATGCAGAGATGGTAGAGAACCGTTCCTTCGAATTCCCACAGCGCCTGATGGGATGGAATACATTCGGAAATGTAACCCTCAGCGACGTAAAACCTGCCTTCGACCGCAATCCTCATTATGTAACACTTGAGAGCGCAGGCGCACGTGAGAAGCAGACTGGTCTTGAGAACCGTGGCTTCTTCGGCATGGGCTTGAAGAAGGATATGAAGTACGATTTCACCGTATATGGCCGTCTTCATCTCATAGATGGCAAGCAGGGCAAGATTCGCGTAGAACTCGTCAATTCAAAGAATGATGTGATTGCCAAGCAGGTCATCAACATCACCAATAATAAATGGCAGAAGCTTACTGCTACCCTTACTTCTCCTCAGACCGATGCCAAGGGGTTGATGCGTGTTTATCTGGAGAAGGGTTCTGAAAGCGTAGACCTCGACCATATCTCTCTCTTTCCTGAGGACAACTGGAATGGTCTCCGTGCCGACCTCGTACAGGATTTGGCTGACTTGAAGCCAGGCATCTTCCGTTTCCCTGGCGGATGTATCGTAGAGGGAACCGACCTCGATACCCGTTATGAGTGGAAGAACTCTGTGGGTGCTCCTGAGAACCGTCCTCTGAACGAGAACCGCTGGAGAGATACCTTCCCTCATCGCCTTTTCCCTAACTACTATCAGTCATTGGGCTTGGGCTTCTATGAGTATTTCCTCCTTTCAGAGAAGATTGGTGCTGAGCCATTGCCTATTCTCTCTGTAGGTCTGGCTTGCCAGTATCAGAACGATGATAAGGATCCTAATGCACATGTAGCAGTCAAGGATCTCCAGAGCTATATCGACGATGCACTCGACCTCATCGAGTTTGCCAATGGTCCTGTCACCTCTAAGTGGGGTAAGCTCCGTGCCGATATGGGTCATCCGGCACCATTCAATCTGAAGCAGATTGGTATCGGTAACGAGCAGTGGGGTCCTATGTATCCTGAGCGTCTGCAGAAGTTCATGGAGCAGATTCATGCCAAGTATCCAAAGATCAAGATCTGCGGTTCATCTGGTCCATCTGCTGATGGAAAGGACTTCGACTACGGTTGGGAGCAGATGAGCAAGTTGGGCGTAGACATGGTGGATGAGCACTACTACAAGAGTCCGGAATGGTTCCGCAGCAATGCCAGCCGTTACGACAAGTACGACCGCAAGGGTCCTAAGGTCTTTGCCGGCGAGTATGCTGCTCATGCCGAGAATGATCCAAACTCTTGGGAGGCAGCTCTTTCTGAGGCAGCTTTCATGACCGGTTTGGAGCGTAATGCCGATGTGGTTTATCAGGCTACCTATGCACCTCTCTTCGCTCATGTAGAGGGATGGCAGTGGCGTCCGGACCTCATCTGGTTCGATAACCTCAGCTCTGTCCGTTCTGCCAACTACTATGTTCAGCAGCTCTACGGCGAGAATAAGGGTACCAATGTGTTGAAACTTACCGAGAACGGTAAGGCTGTAGCAGGCGAGAACGGTCTCTATGCTACCGCTTGCTTCGACAAGGCTACCAAGAGCTACATCGTGAAGATTGCCAATACCTCTAACGAGGCAAAGGAAATCAACGTAACCTTTAATGGTATCAAGAAGTTGAACCCAGGTAAGGTAACCGTTCTCCATGCCGACGATATTCAGGCAGAAAACAAGATAGACAATAAAAATGTGGTTGTTCCTGTAGTATCAGATGCACAGGTTCAGGGCAATGTATTGAACGTGAAGATGAAGCCAAACAGCTTTGTTGTATACCGTTTCTAATTGCCGACCTCCAATCTTCAATAAATCCTTAAGGTACAAATAGATAAGTGGATAATGTGAATCCCTTGCGACTCTAGTGGTTGCAAGGGATTTTTTTTCTCTCCTAATGCCCTTGAAATTACATGGCGACGCAGGAGTTTCTGTGTCAGGACGTAGGAAAGATTACGTCGCCATGTAGGAAAAAGGCACTTTATGTATAAGAAAAGTTTGAATTTTGCATAAAAAATACGCTCAAACGCTAGCAATTTGCTCATTTTTTCGTAACTTTGCACCCGCAAACTTATAATTAATAATAAAAGAAAGAATGGCTAATTTGAGATTTGAGGTTGTAGCCGAGGCCTTTAAGAAAAGACCTGTAGAGGTAGAGGCTCCCAAGGTGCGCCCTTCGGAGTACTTCGCCAAGTATGTATTCAACCGCCAGAAGATGTACAAGTATCTGCCATCTGATGTGTATGAGAAACTCATCGATGTGATAGATAACGGTACTCGTCTGGACCGTTCCATCGCTGATGCCGTGGCTGCCGGCATGAAGCTCTGGGCTGAGGAAAACGGGGTAACACATTATACTCACTGGTTCCAGCCATTGACAGAAGGTACTGCCGAGAAGCATGATGCCTTCGTGGAGCATGACGGAAAGGGTGGTATGATTGAGGAATTCTCTGGCAAATTGCTTGTCCAGCAGGAACCTGATGCCAGCTCATTCCCTAACGGCGGTATCCGCAACACCTTCGAGGCTCGTGGCTATTCTGCATGGGATCCTACATCGCCTGTGTTCATCATCGACGATACCCTCTGTATCCCTACCATCTTTATTTCTTATACCGGTGAGGCTTTGGACTACAAAGCTCCATTGCTCCGCTCGCTCCATACCCTGAGCGAGGCGGCTACCGAGGTGTGCCACTACTTCTACCCACAGGTAAAGAAGGTGCAGACCAATCTCGGATGGGAGCAGGAGTACTTCCTGGTAGATGAGAGTCTCTATTCGGCTCGCCCTGACCTGATGCTCACAGGCCGTACCCTGATGGGACACGACTCTGCGAAGAACCAGCAGATGGACGACCATTATTTCGGAACAATCCCTGAGCGTGTGCAGGCTTTCATGAAGGATCTAGAAGTACAGGCGCTCGAACTCGGCATCCCTTGCAAGACCCGTCATAACGAGGTGGCACCAAACCAGTTTGAGCTGGCACCTATCTATGAGGAGTGCAATCTTGCCGTAGACCATAATATGCTCCTGATGAGTCTGATGAAGCGTGTGGCTCACAAGCATGGTTTCCGTGTGCTCCTTCACGAGAAGCCATTCGCTGGTGTCAACGGTTCGGGCAAGCACAACAACTGGAGTCTCTGCACCGATACCGGCGTACTGCTCCATGCAGCAGGCAAGACACCGGAGGACAATCTCCGCTTCGTAGTCTTCATCGTAGAGACCCTGATGGGCGTTTACAAGCACAATGGACTGCTGAAGGCTTCTATCATGAGTGCTACCAATGCCCATCGTTTGGGAGCCAACGAGGCACCACCAGCCATCATCTCTTCATTCCTCGGAAAGCAGCTCACCGACCTGCTCGACCATATCGAGAAGGCAGACAAGGAAGAACTCTTCGCCCTGGCTGGCAAGAAGGGTATGGAGCTGGATATCCCTGAGATTCCGGAGCTGATGATCGATAACACCGACCGCAACCGTACCTCTCCATTCGCCTTCACCGGAAACCGTTTCGAGTTCCGTGCCGTAGGTTCAGAGGCCAACTGTGCGTCATCTCTCATCGTACTGAATGCTGCCGTAGCTGAGGCTCTCGAAGACTTCAAGACTCGTGTTGATGCCTTGATAGCAAAGGGCGAGGACCAGACATCGGCTATTATAGATGTTGTACGCGAGGATATCAAGACCTGCAAGCCTATCCGCTTCGACGGCAACGGCTATTCTTATGAGTGGAAGGAAGAGGCTCAGAAGCGAGGTCTGGACTGCGAGGCATCCTGCCCGGTAGTCTTCGACCGTTACCTGGACAAGGAAAGCATCGAGATGTTTGCCAAGACCAACGTGATGAGCGAGAGCGAGTTGAAGGCGCGCAACGAGGTGAAGTGGGAGACCTATACCAAGAAGATTCAGATTGAGGCTCGTGTGATGGGCGACCTGAGCATGAACCATATCATCCCTGTGGCTACCCACTATCAGAGCCGTCTGGCAAAGAACGTAGAGGGCATGATTCACATCTTCGGTGGCGAGGAAGGCAAGAAGCTGACTGCCCGCAACGTGAAGATTATCCGTGAGATAGCCGAGCGTACCGAGGCAATTGAGCGTGGTGTAGAGGCATTGGTAGATGCCCGCAAGGTAGCCAACAAGATAGAGAGTGAGCGCGAGAAGGCAGTAGCATATCACGACACGGTAGCTCCAAAGATGGAGGAAATCCGTTATCAGATAGACAAGCTCGAGCTTCTCGTAGCCGATGAACTTTGGACATTGCCAAAGTATCGTGAGCTGCTGTTCATCAGATAATATTTCCTGGATAAGGAATTGATATAATAAAAAAGAGTGCATTGCCGTTAACAATGCACTCTTTTTTGCTTATTCTAAGCAGAAAAGCGCAAACTAAGTTAAATATTTATAAAAGTTTAGGGTTAAAACTCGTAACCTACACATAATCAAATAAAAATGTGTAATTTTGCAGTCCGATTATTTCGGGGATACGCTTAGAGTCCCCAAGATATGGTGTGTTAATAGCATGCCCTGTGGCCGGGGTATGTGGTTAGTGAATCACCTGTCTGAATAGTGAGTAAAAAAGATTAAAAACGTTTTTTAGTAGTAAATTTAAATTTTAAAATGGACACATTAAGTTACAAGACTATTTCCGTAAACAAGGAAACAGCTAAGAAAGAGTGGGTCGTAATCGACGCTACCGACCAGGTTGTAGGTCGCCTCTGCTCTAAGGTTGCTAAATTGCTCCGCGGAAAGTACAAGCCAACTTTCACTCCACACGTAGATTGTGGTGACAACGTAATCATTATCAATGCCGCTAAGGTAGTTTTCACAGGTAAGAAGGAAACAGATAAGGTTTACACTCGTTACACTGGTTATCCAGGTGGTCAGCGCTTCAACACTCCAGCAGAGTTGCGCAAGCGTCCTGATGGAATGGACAAGATCCTCCGTCACGCTATCAAGGGTATGTTGCCAAAGGGCCCTCTCGGTCGTTCTTTGATGGACAACCTCTTCATTTACGATGGCACAGAGCACAAGCACGAGGCACAGCAGCCAAAGGCTATTGATATTAACCAGTATAAATAATTAAGGTAGAATGGAAGTAATTAATGCAATTGGTCGCCGTAAGAGCGCTGTAGCTCGTGTATACCTCACAGAGGGTACCGGTAAGATCACAATCAACAAGAAAGATATTGAGACATATTTCCCATCAGCAATCCTTCGCTATGTAGTAAAGCAGCCATTGCAGTTGCTCGAAGCTGAGGGTAAGTATGATATTAAGGCAAACCTCGACGGTGGTGGTTTCACCGGTCAGAGCCAGGCTCTCCGCCTCGCTATCGCTCGCGCACTCGTTAAGATCGACGCTAACGATAAGAAGGCTTTGAAGGATGCAGGCTTCATGACACGTGACTCACGTGCTGTAGAGCGTAAGAAGCCAGGTCAGCCAAAGGCTCGTCGTCGCTTCCAGTTCAGCAAGCGTTAATCTTATACATATTTTATTATATATATACAGATTATATATAGCTGAGCTAAAAAGTTTAGTATCTAAATCGGTGAGATTCCATTAATCGGGGACTACTCATCGACTGATCTAACATTAGATTCAAAAAGAAAGTAAACACAATTAAAAAGAAAAAAAATGTCAAGAACAAATTTTGACCAGTTACTTCAGGCAGGTTGCCACTTCGGACACCTCCGTCGCAAGTGGAATCCAGCAATGGCTCCTTACATCTTCATGGAGCGTAACGGTATTCATATTATCGACCTCAACAAGACTGTCGCTAAGATCGATGAGGCTGCTGAGGCTCTCAAGACAATTGCCAAGACAGGTAGAAAGATCCTGTTTGTCGCTACTAAAAAACAAGCTAAGGACGTAGTTGCTGAGAAGGCAGCTTCTATCAATATGCCATACGTAAACGAGCGTTGGGCTGGTGGTATGCTCACCAACTTCCCTACAATCCGTAAGGCAGTTAAGAAAATGACAAACATCGATCGTCTGTTGAACGATGGTACATTCTCTAACCTCTCTAAGCGCGAGTTGCTTCAGGTAAGCCGCCAGCGTGCTAAGTTGGAGAAGAACCTCGGTTCTATCGCAGATATGGCCCGTCTCCCAGTAGCCCTCTTCGTTGTTGACGTAATGAAGGAGCACATCGCTGTTAAGGAGGCTAACCGTCTTGGTATTCCAGTGTTCGGTATCGTAGATACCAACTCTGATCCTAAGAATGTTGATTACGTTATCCCAGCTAACGACGATGCTAAGGATTCTGTAGATGCTATCCTTACTGCAGTTTGCGGTGCTATTGCTGAGGCTCTCGAGGAGCGCAAGGCTGAGAAGGCTGACGACAAGGCTGCTGCTGAGCAGAAGGACCAGCCTAAGAAGAAGGCTGCCCGCAAGGACGAGGCTGAGTAATTAGGCAAAGAAATATATACTGAAGCCATTGATTCTGTTTATGATTCGATGGCTTTAGTAGCTTTTAAGCAAAGATTATTATTAACTTTTTAATATAAAAATATTATTATGGCTGTTTCAATTGAAGATATCAAGAAACTTCGCGCTATGACTGGTGCTGGTCTTGCTGACGTTAAGAAGGCACTCACAGAGGCTGAAGGTGATTTCGATAAGGCAAAGGAGTTGCTCCGTGAGCGTGGTCTCGCTATCGCTGCTAAGCGTTCTGACCGTGAGACTTCTAATGGTTGCGTTCTCGTTAAGAAGGTTAACGATTTCGCTGCTATCATCGCTCTCAAGTGCGAGACTGACTTCGTAGCTAACGGTGCTGACTTCATCAAGTTGACATCTGACATCCTCGACGCTGCTATCGCTGCCAAGGCTCACACTCTCGACGAGGTGAAGACTTTGAAGGTTGGCGATGCTGATGCTCAGGCTGCTGTTACACAGCGCTCTGGTATCACTGGCGAGAAGATGGAGCTCGACGGCTACTGTGTTCTCGAGGGTGACAACATCGAGGTTTACGACCACATGAACAAGCACACTTTGTGTACTATGGTTCAGCTCAACGAGAACAACGAGGAGGCTGGTCACAAGGTAGCTATGCAGGTTGCTGCTATGCGCCCTGTAGCTCTCGACGAGTCTTCTGTTTCTGAGGAGACTAAGAAGACTGAGCTCGAGGTTGCTGTTGCCAAGACTAAGGAAGAACTCGTAGAGAAGGCTGTTAACGCTGCTTTGAAGAAGGCTGGCATCAACCCAGCTCACGTTGACTCTGAGGAGCACATCGAGAGCAACACCAAGAAGGGTTGGTTGACACCTGAGCAGGCTGAAGAGGCTCGCAACATCAAGAAGACTGTTGGTGAGGAGAAGGCTGCTACTTTGAACCCTACTATGATCCAGAACATTGCTAATGGTCGTCTGGCTAAGTTCTTCAAGGAGAACTGCCTCGTTGACCAGGAGTTCCAGTTCGGTGACGGTGACAAGCAGACTGTTGCTCAGTACCTCGCTTCTCAGAGCAAGGATCTCAAGATCGTTGCTTACCAGCGCTTTACTCTTGCTGCTGAGTAATCATTACTCAAAAGCAAGCGTTAATTTGACTTATAGTTAAATTAGAATACCGGGAGTTATGAAGTTAAGCCTCGCTTTGCTTCTAACTCCCATTTCTTTTTTATGTAAAAATTTGATGTTATGAAGATATTTGCCATCGGTATGAACTATACCGAACACAATAAATCGCTGCATGGCACGTTATCTAAACCAGAGCGTCCTGTCATTTTTACCAAGGCAGATTCTGCTTTGCTCAATAACGGCAAGCCTTTCTTCATCCCTGATCATCTGGGAAGAATAGAGTATGAAACCGAAGTAGTGGTCAGAATATCCAAGTTGGGAAAGACCATTCCGCAGCGTTTCGCCCACCGCTATTACGATGCAGTAACCGTAGGTATCGATTTTACGGCACGCGAGATGCAGAAGAAACTGCGCGAGGCTGGCCAACCTTGGGAACTCGCCAAGGGATTCGACGGTTCTGCCGTTATCGGCGAATGGGTCGACATCCAGAAGTTCCGTGATATCCAGGCACTGCACTTCCGCCTCGATCTCAATGACAAGACCGTACAGGAAGGCTGCACGAGCGATATGCTCTACAAGGTAGATGAAATCATCTCCTACATCAGCCAGTACTTCACGCTCAAGACGGGCGACCTGCTCTATACCGGATGTCCTACAGGCTGCGGTCCTGTCAACATCGACGACCATCTCGTAGGCTATCTCGAAGACAGGAAGGTGCTCGATTTTCACTGTAAATAAACAATATTGCAAGTAATATATCGATATGAACACAACGAAGGTTTGGAAATACATGCTGTTGGCATGCCTGCTCATGTTGGTGGCTCCTGCTCAGGCACAGCGATTCTTCAATCTGACCTCTTCAGAAGTCAGAGTAGATTCCGTGTTGCCCCGTTTCGTGTATTCCATTCCTTTGACCGGTGCATATCGTGACTCCGTATATACAGTCAGCCTGAAATATGGCGAGTATATCGATATGACTGCCTCCGACATCGCCAATTACAACCGCCTGTCGGGTGCAGTCCCTCCTGAGCAGGTATTTCCACAGCAGCGGGTTACCGAATGCCGTAAGCAGGGCGTACTCCAGATAGATTTCAGTCCTGTCGTATTCCGCAATAACCGCCATCAGCTGCTGGTCAGCTTCATGCTCCAGGTAGATGCCCGTCCTCTGAAGCGCTCCGAGCGTTCCAGTCGAGGTTCTCTGTTGGCTAAGGGAAAAGTATCAGCCTTCACTTCTTCTGATGCTTTGCGCTCAGCCTCTTCCCTCTATGCCTCCCATTCCGTCCTAGCCTCAGGCAGATGGGCGAAGATCAGAGTCAGCGAAACCGGTTTCCATCAGCTTACCGAACAGGTAGTGCGCCAGGCAGGCTTCTCCGATATCAGCAAGGTGAAGATTTACGGCTATGGCGGCAATCTGCAGAACGAAGCCCTTCTGGCGAGCGAACTGCAGGCTACCGACGATTTGCAGGAAGTTCCCCAGTGCATCGTTGGCGGCAAGCATTATTTCTATGCCGAGGGACCGGTATCCTGGAAGTCAGAAACCGCCCTCCAGCGCATCCGTAATCCTTATTCCGATTACGGCTACTATTTTATTACCCAGACCGATGGAGAGCCACTGGTGCAGGATTCAGCCACCTTTGTCTCTTCCCATTATCCGCAGCCATATGATTATCATTCCCTCTACGAGTCAGATGGTTTCAGCTATTATCATGGCGGCAGAAACCTCTTCGATGCAGAAGAACTGAAGGTGGGCGATGAAAAGAAAGTGGTAATCACGAATACCACCGGTTCTGCGGCAGGTAAACTCTCCGTAGCCCTGACTACCACCACAAACAGCGTGGCTCAGATACTGAAGAATGGCAAGGCTTTGGGCGAAATCACCCTTTCTCTCAAGAATGACAATCCTACGGAGGATATAGCTTACCTCAAGGCTACAGAGAAGGTTGCCACTTATCCCATTTCCGATTTCCAGGATAAGGATACCATCTCTATCAAGGTCTTGTCAGGTGCTTCCATCCGCCTCGATTATATCTCCGTAACGTGGGCAGAGCCTGGAAGCTGTGCCTTTACCGCTGCGAACCTGGCCGCCGGTGGAAAGATTCCGGCTGCCCAGTATGTCTACGGCATCACCAACCAGAATCATCATGCCGATGGAGCAGCCGATATGGTCATCATCATCCCGACCTCACAGAAACTGCTGAAACAGGCACAGCGGCTGAAAAAATTTCATGAACAGCACGACGGACTGCGCGTTACCATCGTGCCTGCCGATGAACTCTATAACGAATTTTCTAGCGGTACCCCCGATGCCAACGCCTACCGCCGCTACCTGCGCATGCTTTCTGATAAGGCGCAGAGCGAGGCAGATATGCCGAAATATCTCCTGCTCTTCGGCGACTGCGTATGGGATAACCGCATGCTTACCTCCGGTTGCAGAACCCTGAATCCAGACGATTATCTGCTGTGCTTTGAGAGTGAAAACTCCTTCAGTGCCGTTTCCTGCTTCGTCAGCGACAGCTGGTTCGGCATGCTCGGCGAGGGAGCCGGACTGTATCCTAACCGCGAGCTGCAGGATGTAGCCGTAGGCCGCTTCCCGGTAACTTATGCAGAAGAAGCCCAGGTGCTGGTAGACAAGACCATCAGTTATGCTCAGAATGCCAATGTAGGTGCCTGGCAGAACACCCTGATGTTTATGGGCGATGACGGAAACGGAAACCTCCACATGCAGGATGCCGATGATGTGGCAAATGATGTGCTCACCACCTATCCCGCCTATCTCGTCAAGAAAGTGATGTGGGATGCCTATACCCGCGAAACCTCCTCTTCGGGCAATACCTATCCCGAAGCAACGCGGATTATCAAACAGCAGCAGGCTGCGGGAGCCCTCATCATGGATTATGCCGGACATGGCGATCCTACACAGATGTCGCACGAATCAGTTCTGAAACTCACCGATTTTGCCGATTTCCGCAATACCAACCTGCCGCTCTGGGTAACCGCCTCCTGCGATATCATGCCGTTCGACGGGCTCGAAGCCAACATCGGCGAATATGCGCTGCTCAACGATAAAGGCGGCGCAGTAGCTTTCTATGGCACCACCCGTACTGTTTACGCCCAGTATAACAGACATATCAACCGTGCCTTCATCCACAGAGTGCTCAGTCTGGTAGACGGTAAGCCTATTACGATAGGCGAGGCGCACCGACTGGCGCAGAACGACCTGGTGAGCGGCAACGGACCAACTTCCGGCTCCGATGTCACGGTGAACCATCTCCATTATTCCCTTCTGGGCGACCCTGCTCTTGCACTCAATCTGCCTATGCATCAGATTGTGGTAGATTCCATCAATGGCATTCCTGTTGCCGGAGCCGCAACCCTGCCGATGCTGAAGGCAGGCTCTATCGCTCGCATGGCAGGTCATATCGAGGGAGCAGACGACTTCCGGGGCGTCATCACCGCTACCGTAAGAGATTCCAAGGAAACGGTTACCTGTCGCCTGAACGATACCGGCAAGGATGGCGCTGAGAAGGCTTTCGAATACAAAGACAGAACCAAGACCCTGTATCAGGGCACCGATAGCGTAAGAGGCGGCAAGTTTACCTTCTCCTTTGCCGTTCCGCTGGATATCAATTATTCCAACCAAAGCGGTCTGGTCAACCTCTATGCGGTGAATACCGCCAAGACCCTCTCCGCCCACGGCTCCAGCGAGCAGTTTACGGTAGGCGAGAGCGAGGAGCAGAAGAACGATTCCATCGGTCCTTCCATCTACTGCTATCTCAATTCGCCTTCCTTCGTAGATGGCGGCAATGTCAACACCACCCCGTTCTTTGTGGCAAAGATAACCGATAAGGACGGAATCAATGCTGCCGGAAGCGGTATCGGTCACGACCTGCAGTTGGTGATAGATGGCGATATGTCGAAGACCTACGTGCTGAACAGCAATTTCATCTACGATTTCGGAACCTATACCAGCGGTTCTACCTATTACAGCATACCGCAACTGGAACCGGGCAAGCACGAACTCACCTTCCGTGCCTGGGATATCCAGAACAACAGTTCTACGGTGAAGCTCCGCTTCAATGTGGTGAAGGCACTGAGTCCGGCGCTCTTCGATGTGGGCGTAACCGCCAATCCGGCTAAGACCTCCACCACCTTCATCATCAGTCACGACCGCACAGAGAGCGATATGGACGTGGTGGTAGAAGTGTTCGATTCATCGGGCAGACAGCACTGGCGCCATTCCGAAAGCGGTGTACCTACCTCGGGCAGCTATACCGTAAGCTGGGACCTCACCTCCGATAGCGGCACCCCTCTGGGCACCGGCGTATATCTCTATCGCGTCAAGGTGGCGAGCGATGGCAGCAGCTATACCTCAAAAGTCAAGAAACTCATCATTATCAAATAAAAATATATTTACAATGGGAATGAAAAAAATCTATAAGATATTCATCTTGGGATGTCTCGCTCTGATGGCATCAGAAGTGAAGGCGCAGGATAAGAAAGATCTCTTCAATCCTGTGAACTATGCAGTCATTTCGCAAACCATAGCTCCTGATGCCCGTGGTGGCGGCTTGGGAGACATCGGTGCGGCTACCGACCCTGATGTCAACTCTCAGTACTGGAATCCGGCAAAATATCCTTTCACCATTTCGCGTGCCGGTGTGTCGCTCAGCTTCACTCCTTGGCTGCGCTCGCTGGTCAATGATATGAATCTTGCCTATCTCTCTGGCTATTACCGCATTGGTGATTACAGCGCCGTATCTGCATCGCTCCGCTATTTCAATATGGGTGAAGTGTTTACCAGCGAAGAGGGTGCCGAGAGTGGCACGGGTATGACCATCAATCCTTACGAGATGTCGGTCGATGTGGCTTATTCTCTGATGCTCAGCGAGAAGTTCTCTCTTGCTGCCGCCATCCGCTGGATCTATTCCGATATGCGCTTCGATTATACCGAAGATAATTCGCCAGCCTCCGCTTTCGCAGCCGATATCGCTGCCTATTACCAGAACTATGTGGTCATCGGCCAGCGCGAATGCCAGTTGGGTTTTGGCTTGAATATTTCTAACATCGGTAGTAAGATTACTTTCAGTGGCAAGGAGTATGGCGAGTTCCTGCCAGCCAACATGCGTCTGGGTGCTTCGCTGATGATTCCTATCGACGAGTACAACCGCATCACCCTGGCAGCCGATGCCAACAAGTATCTGGTGCCTACCGTTCCGAAGCAGGAAGAGGGTGAGGACAATTCAGAATATGAAGACCGTGTGCATCGTGAGTATGATGATATTTCGGGCATCAGCGGTATCTTCAAGAGTTTCAGCGATGCCCCTGGCGGTTTCAAGGAAGAGCTGGAGGAAGTCAACTATGGTCTGGGTGCCGAGTATGTATACAATGATAAGTTTGCGCTCCGTGCCGGTTATCATCATGAGAGTCAGAGCAAGGGTAACCGCAAGTACTTCACCGTGGGTGCCGGTTTCAAGATGAATGTCTTCTCGCTCGATGCTGCCTATGTGGTGGCTACCGCCAAGAGCAACCCGCTCGACCAGACCCTCCGCTTCACCCTGTCGTTTGATATGGATGGACTGAAGGACCTCTTTAAGAGATAGTTTTTTAGTGATTATTGATTAGTTATTATATATAGATATGAATATACGTGTAGGATTTGGATATGATGTCCACAAGCTGGTGGTTGACCGCGACTTGTGGCTGGGAGGAATCAAGATAGATTATGAACTGGGATTGCTGGGCCACAGCGATGCCGATGTGCTGATACATGCCATTTGCGATGCCCTGCTGGGCGCCGCCAACATGCGTGATATCGGATATCATTTCCCGGATACGGCAGCAGAGACACTGAATGTGGATTCTAAGATACTGCTCCGCAAAACGATGGAACTGATAGCTACCAAGGGTTATACACTGGGCAATATCGATGCTACAGTCTGTGCCGAACGCCCTAAACTCAACCCGCATGTGCCAGCCATGAAAGCCTGTCTGGCAGAGGTGATGGGGGTAGACGAAGACCAGATATCCATCAAGGCAACAACCACCGAGAAACTCGGATTCACGGGCAGAATGGAGGGCATCTCCGCCTATGCCACCGTTCTTATCCAGAAAGGATAGAGCGCAAGCAGCACGCCCTGAAAGGGCAGAAGCTTTATATTCAGCAAAATGTAGGAAAAGTGTCAGAAAGTTGTTAATTTCCGTTTCTTTTGTTCATTTTTGATTGATATATATCAAAAAAATGCAAAAACGTCACACTTTCTTGGCTGAATATTTGGTGAATAGCAGAAATAGTAGTAATTTTGCAGCGTCAAAAGGTTAATAGATTGTTTAGGTTAGTAGTAATAGATTTAGGTTTTTAGTTATTTTATTAAGGTAAAAGTTTAACAGATTCATTTGGGATGACAAAGGAAGCCGCGAGGATTCCTTGTAATCGAAGGATTTTTAGTTAAACATACGTTACTAAGTACACGCCAGGGCTTGCGAAAGTCTTGGCGTTTCGCATGTATATACCTCTTGACTTTTTCCATCCTCTTGGTTCTTCACGGGTCCCCGATCTATTCGGATCACTGTGTGTCTTGTTGTCAAGTCGGAGAAAAGAAAACCGGCCCGATGAGCCATTTCTGACTAATCGGGCCGACCGATATGTTTGTGCCTTTACCTTTCGAGGAAGGAGCGAGGTGCTCCCTTTCTCAAGGCGTCAAGGCGACAGTGTGCTTACTTCACGACAACCTTCTCCACCTTGTTGCCCTGCTTGACGATGTAGAGGCCAGCGGGGAGCGACTTGGTGCTGTTGCCAACGAGTGCGCCAGAGGTGCTATAGACCTCCATCTTGCCATTGGCAGCGTTGGTGTTGTCAACGGTGCTGATGCCGTCCGGGTCTGCAGAAGCAGAGTTGGACGGAGCAGCGTTGCCGACATTGTACAGGGCGACTACGTGATACTTGTCCTGCTCGGTACCCTCTGCATCAACGAAGCTGAGGTCGGTCGTCTTGTTGGCGATCAGCGAAGTGTTGCGATAGACGTTGTAACCAACGATCTGGAGCGGAGCGCTCTCGTAGGTCACGTCATCGACCATGAAGCCAGCAGGCTCGAAGCCAGTCGGGTTCACAGGCACCGTAGAGGTGTGGACGATAGAGAAGTACTTGGCACCCTCGGGCAGATCCACCGTGTGCTTAGCCCAGTTCACGTTGTCAGAAGCCTTCTCGCTATAGATCTTCGTGAAGTGGTTGGAAGCCTTGTCCGTCGTAGAGTAGGCGACATAGAAGTCCTCGGCGCCATAGTTGGCGTTGTCACACTGCGGAGCCTTGACGTAGAACGTGATGGTCTGAGCCTTGCCAGAGAGCTCCGGAGAGATGAGCCAGTCGTTGTTGCCGTTGGCAGCGCTACCGAGGTTACCGAAGCTCAGCAGAGCCTGGTCGCCCGTGCGGCCACCGAAGAGCACCTTGAACTGTGCGGTCAGGTCCTCGCTCATACCGTGGGTCGTACCGTCGCAGTTGAAGACCGTATAAGCATACGGAGTACCGTTGCCTGGGAAGGAAATGCCACCGAAGACGTTCGTGCGCTCGCCGTCAGCATCGAAGAGTGTCCAGGGGTTGATGTCGTCCGTGAGGAACTGTGCGTAGGTGTCGAAGCTCTCCGTGATCGTCAGTTTGTCCACGGCGGGAGCAGACCAAGTCAGCTCGATACCGTTGTTGGCCTTGGCAGCCTTGAGGTCGTTGACGCCAGGATAGGGAGCGGTCACCACCTTGACGGTGCGCTTCTCAGAGATGTTGTTCTCCTGGTTCTCGTCGTCGGCCCACTCAGCCTCGCCCCAAACCTGGAAGTTCTCGCTGTAGAAAGGCACGGTGTAAGAGAGCACATAGTCCTTGGAGTCGCCCGGAGCGATCGTGCCACTCTCGGTCGTCATCGTCTTGCCGTCGCTCGTGTGGAGCTTCACGCTGAAGCCCTCGGCGTTCTCCAGACCTACGTTGCGCACGTTGATGGTCACGTCGGCGTTCTCACCACCCTGTACGTGGAGCGGAGCAGAGATCGTCGTCACGACATTGTAGTCGATAGCGTCGTTGATGTTGACATCATCGACCATGATGTTCTCGCCGTCAGAGATAGCGTGGATAATCACGCGGCCATAGCCGTTCTCCTTCTTGAAGTCCTCGTCAGAGCAATCCACATTGACGGTTCTCCAACCCGGCATGCCCTCCAAGGTGCTGTAGTCAACCTCGGCAGCCAGCTTCTGCTTCTGACCGTTCACGTCGAGATAGACCTGGAGCTTGCTCTTGCTGCCCGGATAAGCATAGTACTGGAAGGAAAGGCGAGCGTTCGTAGCCTTGCCCATAGCCATCTTCGGGCCGAAGATAGAAGCCTCGTCGCCACCCTTGGCCGGGGTGAACATCAGAGAACCCTCGTCGTCGTCGGCAGACTGGCTGGAAATCTTGAAGTGGTTCTTCGTGTCGTTGTAGCTGGCAGACCAGGGACCGTTCTCCCATTTGCCGTAGGGCCATGACTCAGAGAACGGGAAGTCGTACGGCGTACCGTAGAAGAACGGATCGGCGAAGGCCGTACCACCAAGGTGCTCCTCGTCGAAGTAGGCCACGACCTGGTAGATCTTATGGCTTTGTGAGCCCGTGAGAGGAATTTCGTTGAAAGTATATTCTGTGTCAGTCAAGCCCTCGACGATCGGCGTCTGGTAGATACCCTCGAAGATGGCATACTTCACGTTGGAAGCATCGATATAGCCGCCGTTTGCACCCTTGGTGACAGGCTCCCACGTCAGCTTGATCGTACCGTCGAGGTTGTCATAGACGTTCACCTTGTCAGACGTGCCCGGATACTCCTCGCCACCGACGTAGATGGAAGCCTCGGCCTTGGCAGAACGAAGGTCGCCTGCGCTGGTGTAGACCGTGTAGGTGTGGTTGCCCGTGGTCACGTTGTCGTCCGTCCACTCAATCTTCTGGCCCGGAGTCGGGTTGGAGATGGTCTGGATGGGCAGGGCGCCATTGTCACGATAGATGGTGGCGCTGGTGAGCGAAGTCAGGTCGCGGTCCGTGATGTCCTTGGTCGGAGCGGTGAACTCCACCTTCACCTTCTGTGCGCCGCTCTCATCGGCGGTGAGCTTCAGGTCGGAGACAGCCACCGGCGTGCCAGCCGTATTGGCGGTCACGCTGACCTTCACCTGATGGAGCATGAGGTAGCCCGGCTGGTCGCTGACAGCGTGGAAGCCGATGCGGTAGTTGCCAGAGACAGTCGGCGTGAAGACAGCCTTCACGACGGTGGCACCACCCGAGAGCGTCAGACCCGTGATGGGCGTGGTAGGCACAATCTCAGTATAAGTCGTGGGGTCGTCGCCCGTACCGAAGGCTACAGCCATGCGCTGGCCCGTACCGTTGAAGGCGCCACAGAAGGCACCCGTCTCGAGGGTGTAGGCCGTACCAGCCGTCAGCGTAAGGGGAGGAGAGACGAGCCAGTCGTCAGCCGTCACGGTAGCGTTGGAGCCATCGTAAGTGGGCATACCTGTGCTCAGGTCGTCCCATGTGTGGTTGTCGTTGTTGTTGTCCTCGACAGTCCACACGTCATTCTTGAGCAGGCTGCCCAGGGTCGTCCAACTCTCACTGTAAGAGTTGCTCTCCGTCACGGTGAATGGCGAGCCCGTGGAAGCGGTCTGCGCCAAAGCCGCAGTCGGAAGGCCTGCTACTGCGAGCAAGCTACCGAAGAGCCATGATGATAATTTTTTCTTCATAAAATGTATTCTGGTAGTTTTTAAGTAATCTATAATATAATTTGGTCAGTTCTTCCAAGGCGATCAGACCGCCTTGGAAGAACTGGCGGAAAAATCCGTGTGTAGAGAATGCGCTTTACTTGTTGATACGCTTCGTACCGTTCTGGATCACTACGCCCTTGTAGTCCTTGTTGACACGCTGGCCAGCCATGTTGTACATCGAAGCATCAGCATTCTTCTTCTCCACCTTGGCGCTGTTGATAGCAGCCGTGGCGTCGCCCTGCACGATGGTGATCGGACGGGTGGAGACTACACCCTTGCCATGGATGAGCACGGTGCAGCTGCGGCCCTCGCAGTCGGCGGGAAGCGGATCGCAAGTGAAGGAGATGACGGTCAGGCCAGCATAGCTGTAGCCCTCCTGGTCAACGGTGTAGCCCTTCACCCAGTCGGCCAAGCCAGAGAGGGTGTACTCCTCCTTTTTGTTGTCGCCATACCAGCTGCCGTTCACCTGGGCTACGGCACCCTCGAAGGTCTGGTCGGGAGAAGCGGTCGTGACACCGTGCTTGCCATCCTTGTCCATCTGGACGAGACCGTAGTCGAGAGAATCGGTCTCTGAGATATCGACGAAGCCGTTGGCGAAGTCGAACTTACCCGTGAAGGAAACGCTCATGGCGATGCGGTTGTTGCCATAGATGTTAGCGGTAGTCTCCTTGCCATCGGCAGAGATGATGCAGAGTGCCGGATCCAGCACATCATTGTAATAAGGAATCTCCGCGCCCTTCAGACCCAGATCGACACCCTCCTGGTCGAGACCGCGAACGACGACAGCAAACTCTTCGTCGATCAGCATGCCACCTTCCTCGATGGGGAAGACAGCAGCCCACTGATGGAAGACGTTACCATTCTCGTCCTCGACGTCCTCCTGGGCCTCGAGGTTGGAAGCCGTACACTTCATCTCGGCGAGCACCTCGCTTCCGGGCTTCTTTCTGCCCTCGGCGGTCGTCTCGACATTGGTGATCATCAGCGTCAGCTCCGTGCCCTCGGGCAGCGGGTTGTCGCTCTTGGAGATGGCGGGCAGGAAGACGTCGGTGATCCACAACGGAGCAGCCGGCTTCTCCAGCACCTGCTGTACGCCACAGACGGTGTAGGCGCCGCTGGAGACGGTACCAGAACCGAAGAGGTAGCCGTTGTCCATGCCACCGAGGCTATAGGCGTTGACCTTGTCGTCGGTGAACTGGAGAGCGCGCTCGAACGACTCGTTCTCGTTCTGCGTGCCGCTCTTCATGCGCGGGTACCAATACATAACAGCGGGGAGATCCTGATCCAGCGGACCCCAGTGGTAGTTCTCCTCAGAGAGAACGAAGCTATCCTTGGCGCAAACGAGCGTGGGGAGAGCGTCAGCACCATTGAAGCGGCAAGTCACATAGAAGTTGCCGTCATTGTCGGTAGAGTAGAAACGGCCCTGCTTGCCCGTGCGGTCGAAAGAGTTGCAATTGCCCATCATGTCATAGACGTTCTGATGCCAGAAGGTCTGCGTACCCGGTGCGGCAACAGGCACAAACTTCACCTCGTAGTTGCCCGGGGTGTAGAGGTAGCTCGTACCAAACATTTGACCGTTCTTCGGTGTGGCTTCAAAAGGAAGGCCAGCGGGCTTGAGATAATAGACAGACTTTTGGTCAGCCTTGTTGGGCTGGGTGCCTACGCGAACTGCCTTTCCCTGAGGAAATGCAGTCGAAGCTACGGCTGCAATGGCAGCGGTAAAGAGTAACTTTTTTACCATACGTTGTTTGAATTTAGATTTTACTTGATTATTTCTGGTGGCAAAATTAGGAATAAAAAAAATAATAGTAGAGGAAACAAGCTTTCTGAATATACAGAATTGCGTGAAAAAGAAATTATTTCTTGCCACGTCGTAAAATAGAAAATGATGAATAGAGAGTGGCCTTGAGTGCTTTCTGATTGAATGCTTGTCATAAAAATATAGCAATCGGATTACTGAAAAAGACGTCGATGGTCCGTGTTCTGCCTGTTTTATGCACTTTTTTTACGTAAAATCATCCCTCCTTTCCGTGTTTAAGTAAAAATAACACGCGCCCCCTCGGTATCTAATAAATAATGAGTAAATTTGCAAATGATACCCTGTCTGTGGCCGTGAAAGGCCGATAAGGCAGGAAAAAGTGGCAGCGTAGGCCCATGGCCTCTCCGGTGTCGCCTACGTCTCATTGAAAAAGCCTTTATGATAACAACATATCTCCAACGGATCGTCACGCTTGTCGTCTGCTCGATGGCGCTTGCTTCGACAGCCTGTGCGCGTAGCACCCAGGCGGCTTCGTCGCCTGCTAAGGGATCTACGGTCAAGGCGGCCCGGTCGGCCCAGCCTAAGACGGTTCATGTGCCCGCCCATTTGGCCAAGCGGACGGATGCCGAACTGGCTACCTTGGGCGACCAGTTGCTCGACAAGAATCTTCTTGATAGTGCACTGCTGTGCTTCGAGGTGGTCAATGCACGCGAGGCCGACGGCGACCGTGTCCTCTATGCCCATACCCTCCACCACGCCGGCCTTATCTATTACCGCCAGGGTATCTATGGCAAGGCGATGGAGCGCTACATGAGCAGTCTGCAGATCTGCGAGGAGGACAACTTGGAGCGGGAACTCTCCACACTTTACAAGAATATAGGCAATGTCTATAGCATGTTCCACGACTTCGACCAGAGTTCCGCGCTCTACAAAAAGTCGCTGGCCCTGGCCCGCAAGTTCAAGGACTATGCGCTGGAGAACATGGCCCTCAACAACCTTATCTTTGCCTATACCGACAAGACGCCCCTCTCGCAGTATCGCCGATGGCAGCAGGAGATGCTCGTCCATCCCGAGAAGCGCGTCCGCTACGACTACGACGTCTTCATGACCGAGGCCCAGGTCCTCATCTACGAGCGTCAGCCCCGCAAGGCCATTGCCGTGCTTCGCAAGGCCGTCGATTACTGCCTGAAGCACCATCTTCAGCCCATCAGCCTTGCTTCTTCCTATGGCACGATGTCGGCCATCTTTCTTCAGCTCGGCCAGCGCGACTCGGCCCTGGTCTATGAGTTGCGCAACCAGCAGATAGCCAAGGAGACGGGCAACACCGCCCTCCTCATCACCACCCTTCGCTCGCTCTCCGACATCTATGAGCCGGTGGACAAGAATCTCGCGCTGACCTATAAGCAGCAGTATCTGATGCTCTCCGATAGTGTGTATAATCTCAATGAGTTCAACTCCATCCGCAATGCACTCTACTTTCACGAGATGAACACGAAGTCGAAGGCCATCGACAAACTCTCGATAGAGAATCTGACGCAGTCGCACACCATCACCTCGCAGCGCAACGCCCTTGTGTTGCTGATCATCTTCCTGGTCGTCTTCCTGGTGATGTTTGTCGTCATTGCCCGCCAGAAGCACCTCCTCTCGAAGTCCAACCAGGTGCTCTTCGACAAGAGCCAGGAAGACATCATCACTAAGAACGCCTATGTGCAGTCCATCCAGTCCATGAAGGCGAAGATCCAAGAACTTCAGCAGCAGGCTGAGGGAGAGAAGGAAGACGCCCCAGTGGTCGAGCAGGAGGAGAAAGTCCCTGAAGGGGAAGTGGTGCAGACACATGACGCACTGCCGAAAGACGATGAAATCGAAAAAACGACCTCCCGTTTGCCCGAGAAGTTGCGCAACGAGCTCCTCAATACCATCCTTCAGGTGATGGAGACCACTGAGGCTTATTGCGACAGCGACTTCGGCATCGAGAAGTTGGCAACGATGGTCGGTTCCAACTCGCGCTATGTCTCACAGGTCATCAACGACGTGTATAAGGAGAACTTCCGTACCTTCCTCAACTCCTACCGTGTGAAGAAGGCCATGACACGCATGAACGACGAGAAGGGCTACGGCCACTACACGATACGCGCCATCGCTGAGAGTGTCGGCTACAAGTCGCAGGCCAACTTCATCAATGTCTTCACGAAGATGACAGGTATCAAGCCTTCTACTTACCAAAAGATGTCAGCGGAGCGAAGAAATGCTCCGAAGCGCATCTCAGACGATGAAAGCGAGGAATATAAGGCCAAACATCATCAAGCGTAATCCTTGATGAGGGTCTTATTAGAAAAGGTCTGGACGCACTATTGCTCCAGACCTTTTTCTCAATTCGCCGATATGCTGTGTGGATATCGGCTCTCTACAGACGATGGTTTCGGCCTTTTTCCTTCTTCTGCCTTTTTTCTTTCTGCTGCTCCCCTCAGCCTTTGTTCGTCAAATAGCGAGGTTAAAGCCCGTTTTTAGTTACTATTTTCCGAATCAGTAACGGTTCTTCTACTTTTAGCGTTGGATGGTTAGGGGATTTTGCGTAACTTTGCCGTCGGAACATTATCCATATTTATAACTTATCAGATACATCTATTATGAGGAAAGAATTACTTTTATCAGCCGCTCTTGGCATGGGATTCCTCGCAGTTCCGACGATTTCCAATGCTCAGCAGCTCGCTTCGCGTGTCAGCAATGCCACCAAGGCACCCACTTCCCAGCGCATAACTACTCCTACCGCCAAGGCTCAGGGCGCCCTCCGTGCCGAGGCCTTGAATCCCGCCGATTACGGACAGGTAGTGGAGATTCTCGGCGAGGACTTCTCGCTGATGACTACCGGTAGCGTAGGCAACCCCGACAAGGACACCGAACTCTGGTATGTCCGTGAGGATGGCAATGCCTGGATGACGATGCGCGATGGCTACACCCATCAGTCCGGCTGGGGTGGTGGCTACATCTATCCTGCTGGCGGCACCGTCGCCATTGCCAATCCCGACGAGCCGGGCCATCTCAACACCTGCATGATGGACCTCAGCGGCAACGACCAGATTGCCTTCGTCCAGTTTGATATGCGTACCGACGATGGTCAACCCGACCAGACCGTCATCGTCGAGGGAGCCGAGACCTTCAACATGGCTCCATCATGGCGTGTACTCGGCGGTTCGCAGATCGATGGCATCAGCAGCGAGTGGAAGACCTACACCTTGATGTTCCAGAATGCTGGTGCCTACAGTATGTTCAACATCTTCCACCCGCAGATGACGCAAGGTGAGGTTCTTGGCAACATCTATGTGGACAACTTCCGCGTCTATCAGGTCAATCCGTATGTCAAGATGCCGACGCTCTACGGCCATTCCTATTATACGGGTGAGAGCTTCAACGTCAGCTGGAGCAAGGTAGAGAATGCCGACCACTACCTCCTCAATGTCTATTGGGTCGATGAGACCAACGGCAACGCCAAGATGTATGCCGCCGAGAATCAGTCGGTCAACGACACGACCTTCACGGTCAATGGCATCATCTCGGGCAAGAACTACTACTATGTCGTCCAGTCCGTCGATGCAGCCGGCCACAAGTCTTTCGAGCCGACCCCGAAGCTCATCTGTGATCTCGAGGCCCCGAAGGATCTCACCGCTACCGATATCAACCAGGACAACGGCACGTTTACGGCTTCCTGGGAGGCGGCTCCTTCCGCTGAGCGCTACAACTACTGGGCTTACTGCGACCGCAAGGCCACGCAGGACGGTCCGATGCGCCTCACCGACGAGGACTTCACGGGGGTGAAGTGTCCTGATGGCACCCTCGGCGAGGGCTTCGGCTACTCCATGACCGAGGCAGAGTGGAAAGAGACCTCTGTCACCAACCCGTCCTACTTCTCTATGGACAACTACGTCATCCAGCCGATCAACCAGGGTGGCTGGGTTGCCAAGAACGGTTTCCCCTTGGCCGACGGTTGCATCAAGGTCGATGGTTATCAGTATGTCTATAATAACAGCGACGCTGGTCTGGTCTCTCCCGAGCTCGACCTTTCCAAGAATGGTGGCAAGATCACCATCAACGTCGATCTCTGGGGTGATACCGAGACCCTCCAGTATGAGGATGGCTCTAAGGTCGATTACACCGCACAGTGTGCTGTCGCCCTCTTCAACTGGGATCCCGCCAAGAACGACTTCACCCAGGCTGAGCTCATTTACGTCAAGGACCTCAACTCCTCTTGGCAGAACCGCACCATCGAGTTGACGAAGGGTACGGATCGTTCCATCATCGGCCTCTATTGCGTCGGTTCTCCCGCCAACCTCTTCTTCGACAACTTGAAGATCGACCAGGACTACAAGGCTGGTGAGACGTTTGTCGATCCGATCGTCTATCATCGCTGGTGGGAGGGAACTTCCGTGGATGTTCAGATTCCTATCCGTGGCAACTTGGGCAACATCACCCACCGCGTGACCGCCATCAAGGGCAATCCCGAGACGGGTGCCATCGTGGAGAGCTTGCCTTCCGATACCGAGTTTGTCGGTCGTTATGAGAGCACGGACGTGAAGTCTGTCAACCTCCTCAGCAAGGCCAATGTCCGCGTAGAGGGCCAGACGATTGTAGTCAACGGCAATGGCCTTGTCCAGGTCTATACCCTCGACGGCGCACTCGTCGCCAAGGCAGAGGCCAACGGTCAGGCTCGTATCACGGTTCCCTCTGGCGCCTACATTGTCAAGACAAACAACGAAAGTGTGAAAGTGGTTTTCTAATTAGACGATAGAAGGGAGAGGGCTGCCCGCCTCGTGCTGGCGCCCTCTTTTCTTCCTCCATTTGTGCAGGTCTCCTGAAGAGGGAGTCCTGCGCTTTCACTTGATATTCAACTAATCTTTAAATTACAATACGAACAATGAAGAAAACCTTTATGGCTTTGGCCCTGACACTTCTTCCCTTTGGCATGGCTTCCGCCCAGGTGCGGATGCTTGTGGTTCCGAAGGATGGTGGTGAGGCCAAGAGCTTCAATCTCGATGACATTCGCCATATCGACTTCCTTGGCGAAGCCAATACGTTCTCCGTCGAGTGCGCCACCGACCGCTGGTCTTTCGACTTCGACAAGGTGCGCTGCCTCAAGTTTGATGGTCTCGTCAACGACATTGCGACCGCCACCAAAAAGGAGAGCGACATCAATATTAGTTATAAGGAGGGGCGGATTTTCGTGAGCGGCATGGGCGATGCGGTGACGCACGCTGTGATTTTTGACCTGAATGGATGCAGCCGCGTCAATCTGCCCCATTTTGATGGTCAGCCTATCGATGTGAGTGGACTGCCCAAGGGCGCGTATATCCTCCGCATCGGCGGCAAGGCGTTTAAGTTCTTGCGATAACCCGGCCTGTTCCATCCCAACCATCATCACTACCTCCCCGAGAGGAGAAATGCCTCCGCGAGGCACCTCCGCTGGAAAGGACTAATCAGAAAGCAAAAGAAAACAAAAACAGAAATGAAGAAAATATTTGCAACCCTCCTGCTCGCGCTGACCACTATGGCCGCTTCTGCGCAGGACAACCCCAACCGTCTCATCATCCAGCCGAAGCAGGGCAATCCCTCCGGCTATCTCGTTGAGCGCCTCGACAGTGTCTATTTCACGAAGATCAATGGTCGTGTGGCCGCCGATATCAACCTCCAGGGCTATACCACAGGTACCACGGGCGATACGCTCCGCCTGGCCGTCACCAAGACTCCGGAGTGTCAGGCTTATCGCATTGCGTGTGTGCCGGCTTCTATGGCCAATGCCCTCACTTCCGACGCCGTCGTGGCCCAGTACTTCGACCTCTATGTCGGTGGCGATAAGTTTACCGAGGACTTCACCAATGCGGTGATGACCAATATGGGCATCGAGTTCAAGCCCAACTCCGACTATAGCGTCATCACCATGGGCTACGACAAGTACGGCATTGCCTGTGCTTCCTCTCGTGTCGATTTCACGACGCCTGCTGCCAACATCATTGGCAATCCTACCGTCACCTACAAGGTGCTGGAGGCCAACTACGAGGACTTCACCATCGACTTCCAGCCCAACGAGGACTGCCTCGGCTTCTATGCCTGTGCCTTCGAGAAGGGTACGGCCAAGGCTCAGTATGAGCAGTGGGGTGCCATGATGGGCTTCGCCAACATGGGCGACATGATCAAGCAGTGGGGTGGTACGATGTTTGCCGATCGTGAGACCCACACTTGGAAGCAGATGACTCCGGGCACCGACTACGAGGTCTATGTCCTCCCGATCGATGAGAACCAAAACTATGGCACGATGGTCATCGTGCCCGTCACGACCAAGAAGTATGGTGGTGCGGGCCAGGCTACGGTCACGATCACGCTGGGTGAGTTTGGTAGCCAGGAAGGCAAGTGCTACCAGTATGTCACCTACACGCCCAACGACCAGGCTTCCTTCATGCGCGACATGATCATCGACAAGGCCGTCTTCCAGTCTTCCGCCGACTGGGGTATGGGTAGCGAGGAGAAGATCCTCGAGTATCTCAAGGACGACCATGATGGTGCTGACCCCAATTGGAACCGCTATGGCGTGGATGTGGCCCAGTGGGGTGTTGATCCCAACAAGGAGTATATCGCTTATGCCATCGCTCAGAACATCAATGGCGAGTGGGGTCCGCTGTCCAAGCTCGAGTTTACCACCGGTTCTGCCAAGGTGGCTCCTGCCAAGACGTTCACTGTTGCCAAGCGCCTGAATGGTGTCAGCAAGAAGGACAACGTCTTCGTTCCTGGCAAGGCTCCCAAGTTGCAGAAGACCACCAAGCGTGGCCTCACCCTCGTAGGAGAGTAATCCCTACCAGCCTCTTTGCCTACTCTGGCCCATCTGGCTGGGTTTCCACCAGCCGATAGGGTTTATCTATAGCGGCACCCGACGACGACCATCTGTCTTCTTCGGGTGTCGCTTTTTCGTTCTATATCCTGCGCTGCCGATGGCGTCATACAACAGGAAAAGGCTTTTAGGACTTCTTGAAACGGTTAAATATATATAAAATTAACCCATCCTCTGTTTGCTCCATTTGTCCTTTGGACTATTTTCCTTATATTTGCAGCCGCAGAGTCTCCTCCTATTAAGGAAGCAACAAGTTCTGAAAAGGGTGGGGAAGCCGAGAGAGACAGAGGCGGTGACGCGCCTCAACACCTGGATTATTAAGACAGAAATAAGAATATTAACTTTAGTGTAACTATGATGAAGAAGACTTTCATGGCATTGGCCTTGACGCTGCTTCCCTTTGGCATGGCCTCCGCACAGGTGCGGATGCTCGTGGTCCCGAAGGATGGTACGGCGCCCAAGAGCTTCAACCTCGATGACATTCGCCGTATCGACTTCCTTGGCGAAGCCAACACGTTCTCCATCGCATGCGCCACCGACCGTTGGTCCTACGAGTTTGACAAGGTGCGCTGCCTCAAGTTTGATGGCCTCGTCAACGACATTGCCACCGCCACCAAGCAGGAGTCTGCGGTCAGTATCGCCTACAGAGAAGGGCAGATCTTCGTGAGCGGCTTGGGCAATGCTCAGGCTAACGCCACGATTTACGACCTCAATGGATGCAGCCGCCTCAGTCTGCCCCACTATGATGGTCAGCCCATCGACGTGAGCGCACTGCCCAAGGGTGCCTATATCCTCCGCGTGGGTGACAAAGCATTTAAGTTCTTGAGATAACCATCCCTTCCGCCTCTTTCCTGCATTGGGACCAGGTGGATCCAAAACAAAATACCAAACCAAAGAAACAATGAAGAAATTCTTTACTACCCTTGCTCTCGCGCTGCTCACGCTGGCAGCTTCCGCACAGGAGAATCCCAACCGTGTCATCGTGAAGCAGAAGTACAAGGCCCCCGTCGGCTACCTCGCCGAGCGCATCGACAGCATCTATTTCACCAAGTTGGAAGGCCGCGTCGCTGCCGACGTCAAGTTTCTGAGCTTCTCCAAGGGCAACCTCACCGATACCATCCGCCTCGCCGTCACGAAGACTCCCGAGTGTAAGTCATACAAGATCGCCTGCATGCCCGCCGGCCAGGCCAATTCCTTTGCCAGCGATGCTGCCCTGGAACAATACTTCGACCAGCTCGAAGACTGCCCGACCTTCACCGACGACTTTACCAACGCCACGCTCACGGGTCTGGACATGGAGTTCCAGTCCAATGGCACCTATAGCCTTGTCACCTTGGGCTACGACAAGTACGGCATCGCCTGCGCCTCGTCGCGTGCCGACTTCACCACTCCTAATTCCGACTTGGTGGGCGACCCGAAAGTCCTCTACACCGTCGTGGAGGTGAAGCCCGACAACTTCACCATCTGGTTCCAGCCCAACGGCGACTGCTATGGCTACTACCTCTGCGCCTTCAAGGCTGGTACCGCCGAGGAGCTCTTTGAGAAGTGGAGCAAGGAGGAGGGCTTTGTCAACCTCCAGGATATGATTAAGTCTTGGGGTAGCGATAAGTACACCGACACGCAGATGTACAAGTGGTCTGGTATGGAACCGGGCACCGACTATGAGGTCTATGTCCTTCCTGTTGATGTCAACGAGGCTGACGCTCCCTTCCAGATCATCCCCGTCACCACCACGGAGAGCGGTGGCGAAGGCGAGGCCACGGTCACCATCAAGCTCGGCGACTTTGGCGAGGTCGGTGGCAACTACTTCCAGTATGTATGGTTCACGCCCAACGATGAGGCTACCCTGATGCGCGACTTGGTGCTTGCCAAGAATGATGTCATGACCCAGGACTATTGGGGTAAGGGCGACCTCGAGTTTATCAAGGAGTACCTCAAGAACGACGAAATGCCCGACTACTGGAACCGTTATGGTGAGGACTACTCTCAGTGGGGCGTCTATGCCAATACCGACTATTATGCCTTTGCCATCGCACAGAATGCCAAGGGCGAGTGGGGTCCGCTTGCCACACTGGAGTTCCGCACGCCGGCCTCTGCACCTGGCGCAGCACCTGCCAAGCCTGGCAGACCGTGTGTGCGTCTGGACAAGGTGGTCAATATGCACAGCTATTTCGAGCCGGGCAAGGCCCCCAATGTTATGCCGAAGAGCAGAAAGTCTCGTGTCTCCCTCGTAGAAGAGTAATCACTCCCTTGTAAGAGAAACCGTATAGCGGCATCGGGCAAAGGCGCAAGCCTTGGCCGGGTGCCGCTTCCTTTTTCCTTATTATATATACGTATATAGATGAAAATGTATATAACATCTATTTTTATCTTATAGGAACGACCTAAAAGTGTTATTTTGCGAAAAATGAGAAAATAAGTAGCCTATTATTTTTGTTTTTCATTTATTTTGCTTATTTTTGCATCACGGCTTTGGTTCTTATGGAGAATTATACATTCTTTATGGTGAGCGAGGCCGACGGCGGCAAGTCCTCGTGGGTGCGCAGCCATAGAAACCGACGTAGCATAAGTCGCTGGGTGCAACACTTCCCAAGCCGACCTTGACGCAGCCCCTTGGGGCACCTTCCCATTCACGGGTTGAATAGACGAAGTTATTATCTTTTTTACATTATTATTAACCGGGATGAGGCCAACGGCTTCTTTTCCCCGCCTAAGGAAAAAGTAGCTTACACGGACGAATCCCACAAAGAAAATCATTTATGAACAAAGCATTACGATTTGTTTGGTTGTCTTTGTTGACATTGTTCTGCGGAGTAGCCTCCGCGAGAACAGTGGTCTTCGACCCGGCGACCGATGCGAGTAGTGGAACGTCTTTGACAAAGGATGGAGTCACGATTACGATGACTTCCGGGACCAGTTCGTTTGCAGCGACCGACTACAACGGCACGTTGTCTTATTCCTTTAAGCAGAAAACGTACTTCGAGTTTACGACCGGGGAGTCTGTCAAGATCAACTCCGTTTCCTTTGAGTACCAGTCTGCTGGCGGCTATATTTACGACCGCAATAACAATACGAGCAGTACTGAGTTTGAAGGCGGAAAGACCTATACGGTCAAAGGTGAGGGAGCCTCCTCATTGTTGTTCTCCGTCTTCTCAGGCCCCATGTACTTCTCCAAGATCACCGTAGAATGTACGGGTGGTGACGAGCCGGGTGGTGGCGAGGTAGGTACGACCTACTCCATCGACGACTTAATGACCGGTGCTGCCGATGTGGCTTCCGCTACGCTGAAGTTCACCGATGCACAGGTGGTCTATGGTGATGGCACCAACTATATCGTGCGCGAGGGTGGCAAGGCCATCGACCTGATGGGAACCTCCCTCTCTCTCGAAAAGGGCGCTACGCTCAATGGTACCGTGACGATGAACGTCACTTACAAGAATGGTTTCTTGAAAGCAGAGGATGTCGCTGGTGTCACCAACGGCAACAATCTGACGCAGACCAACGCCACGGGTGAGAACGTCCCGGTGACGGCTACCATCGAGCAGTTGGGCTCCAACTACAAGGGCGACTTGGTTCTGCTGAGCCAGGTCAATATCTATAATGACTCCTACGGCGATTTGGGACAAGGTGCTGCCTACTATGCACGCACAGGTTTCACGAATTTCGCTACGCTTACCAACATAGCTGACTTCTTGGACAAGGTGAGCTCCGACCAGGATGCCACCTACGACATCGTCGCTTGGTATAACGAGCCGGGCGCTGGTGCCATCAAGGCTAAGTTGCAGATTGTGGAGTTCCTTGGTGGCGAGGTGGCTAAGCCCGCCGCGCCAGTCATCAGTGGCAACCAGAACTTCACGGGTAGCACCGAGGTGACGATCACAGCCGAGGAAGGCGCTGCCATCTTCTATACCACCGACGGCACCGTGCCGACGAACTGGGATCCCGCCTATACTGCCCCGTTCACCATCACTGAGACAACGACGGTGAAGGCAGTGGCCCGCGTGAATGACATCTATAGCGATGTCGCTGAGATGACGTTCACCAAGGAGGAAAGTGGCGTGACGGGCTCTACCATCGCCGATCTGGCCACAGCTGCTAAGAGCCAGGACAACGTGACGCTTGTGCTCAACAACGCTAAGGTCGTCTATGCTCAGGGCAACAACTACATCCTTCGCGAGGATGGCAAGGCCATCGACCTGCTCAACACCTCTCTCTCGCTGACGCAGGGAACGACGGTGAGCGGCCATGTCCAGGTCAATGTCACCTACACCTCAGGCATCCTCTCTACTTCTGATATCGAGGGTGTGACCACGGATGCCAACCTGACCGCAACGGGCGAGGCTGGCGACATGGATCCCATCGCTTGCACGCTTGGTCAGGTGAAGAATTATCCTGGCGACCTCGTCTATGTCGAGAACCAGGAGGTTTGGAGCTACGGCACGACCTGGTACTTCTATGAAGGCGCAAGTTGGACTTCCGTCTATCTCACCAATGCGTCTGACTTCAACATGGTAGCCAACAAGTACTACAATGCTACTCTTTGGTACAAAGAAGTCTCTTATTATGGTGACGTCAATGCGACCATCGTCTCTTGCGAGCGCAACGTCACCTCTCTCAATGCGCCGTTTATTGATGGTACGGAGACCTTCTCCGACAATACGACGGTGACGATCACTGCCGACAATGTCGCTACGATCTACTACACGCTCGACGGTACTGATCCTACGACCGCCTCTACGGTCTATACTGAGCCGTTCACGCTCAGTGAGTCGGCTACGGTGAAGGCTATCGCAGCCTACAAGTCGATTGTCTCTCCTGTTGCCTCCAAGGTGTTCAACAAGGTGGATGCCAATGCGCCGATGACGATCGAGCAGCTTGCTTCTTTCAAGAGCAGCTTCGATCAGGTCACGCTCTCTCTCAACAACGCACTCGTCGTCTATGGCGAGGATGGTAGCTACATCCTCCGCGAGAACGACCGCGCTATTGACATCCTCAACACGACGCTGCCGCTGACCATCGGCGCTACCGTCTCTGGTACGGTGAAGCTCAAGGTCAACTATGCAGCTGCTCCTGGCAGCTACGCCGCCTACCCGGGTCTGCTGACCACGGCCGACCTTGCCGACGTGACCAACGCCGACAATCTGACCGTCACGCCGGGTGCCACCACCGATCCCAGTCCGCTGGCCATCGACCTGGCGCAGATTCCCAACTATCCGGGCGACTTGCTCAAGGTGACGAATGCCACTGGATGGAACTATGATATCCCGGCGTTCTATAGCTACAATCCGTTTGTGGAGTTCTTCCTCACCAACGGTGCTGACTATGGTGTCGTCAACTATGGCAGCTACAACGCCACGGTTTGGTACAACGATGTCTCCAACAACCGCCTTCAGGGCAAGATCATCAAGTGCAGTAAGGTCATCACTTCTCTCGATGCTCCGCAGATCAGCGGTACGGACAACCGCACCGACTTCGACGAGAGCACCGAGGTGACGATCACGACCGAGGAGGGTGCCAGCATCTACTACACGCTCGACGGTACAGATCCCACGAAGGAATCTACGCTCTACACTGCGCCCTTCACCATCACCAACAGCTGCACGGTGAAGGCTATCGCTACCTACAATGCCATCGTTTCTCCGGTTGGCTCCGTAGAGTTTACGAAGAACGACTACTCGGGCACCAACACGATTTCCGACCTCATCGTCTATGGCGAGAGCAAGGATAGCGTTGTCGTCCACTTCGAGAATGCCAAGGTGGTCTATAGCGAGCAGGGTGACCTGGGCTACCACTACATCATCCGCGACGATGGATTGGCCATCGACCTGATGAACATCACCAAGTTCACTCTCCCGGTGGGTGCTTACAACCTGAAGGGCACCATGGCGCTGAAGGTCACTTACCAGAAGGGCTTGCTGATCGCCGAGGAGCTTGAGAGCACCAACTCTGGCAACATCTCCTTCGTATGGCCGGAGTCCTACGATATGGATCCGATCGAGATCGATCTCATCGACGTGAAGCTCCACAAGGGCGACCTGCTCAACCTCAAGAATGCTGAGATCTGGAGCTACAGAGGCACGACGAGCATCTACACCAATACGCCGAGCTACATCGAGCTGAAGGTGACCAATGCTGAGGACTTCGACCTCGAGAGTGGTTTCTATAACCTCACGATCTGGTACAACGATGCTTCTTCCGACTACTATGCAGGCAAGGTGAAGGTCATCAAGGCCGAGCGTGTTGATAAGCGTCCGGATGCTCCGGTGATCCTCGGCGAGGAGGAGTTTGTGGGCAAGACCACTGTCTCTATCGCTGCTACCGAGGGCCTGAATGTCTATTACACCCTCGACGGTACCGATCCTACCCGTCAGTCTACGGTCTATACCGAACCGTTCGCGATCACCGAGACCACGACGGTCAAGGCTGTCACCGCTTATCTCGACGACTACTCTGACATCGTCACCAAGACCTTCACGAAGGTCGGCGACTTCGAGACCAAGACTATTGCACAGCTCTTCGAGGGCCAGCAGGCTGTCGAGAATGTGACGATCAGTCTCAACAATGCCAAGGTGGTTTACACCGAGAAGCATGAAGATGGCACGAAGGTGGCTATCCTCCGCGAGAATGGCCAGGCTCTCGACGTCATCTCTGGCGTGCTCGACCTCCCGTTGGGTTCTACCGTCACCGGTACGTTCTTCGCCAGTGTCGATTTCAACGGTGGTATCTTCACTACCCGCGACGTACAGGGCGAGACCAACAGCTATGAGCTCGAATACACCATGCCGAGCGACGAGGGCTACAACGACCCGATCGAGACGACCGTGGCCGATGTCCACCTCTATCCCGGCGACCTCGTTAGCATCAAGGGTCTCCAGGTGCTGGGCCAGGATGGTCAGTACTACGGATTCACGGAGGACTACAGCTTCGTCAACCTCACCGACAATGATGAGTTGGCCAACACCGTCTCCGGTCAGAAGTACACCGTCCTCGGATGGTTCAACGCTCCGGGTACCGGCTTCGCCGATGGCAACGCTTCTCTGAAGGCTGTCAAGCTCACCGCTGATGATGCTACGAAGTATCACAACCAGACGATTGCTGAGCTCAACGTCCGCAGAGACCGCGAGGACAACATCCGTCTCGTGCTCGACAATGCGAAGGTGGTCTATGTACGCGCCAATCCTTACTACGGAACGAAGGATATCGCTCTCCGTCAGGATGGCAAGGCTGTCGTACTCTACAACTCTACGCTGCCGCTCGAACTCAACAGCACCGTCTCTGGTACTGTGAAGCTCGACTTCTATGCCCTTGCTGGCATCCCGCAGCTGCGTGAGATCGATGGTGGTGTCACGACTGCCGACAGTCTGAATATCACGGCTGGTGCTTCTCAGGAGGTTGATCCTGTCGAGGTTACAATGGCCAACTACGACGAGCACAGAGCCGACGTCATCGTTCTCCGCCAGGTGAAGATCGTCTATGGCTCTCAGGCTGCCTATGCTATCGAGAAGGATGGTCAGAAGATCGCCTTCAAGAACGAGAACGAGGATGTTGATGTCGATGCTCTCGTCAGCAACGACAACCTCTACGACGTCGTCCTGTGGTACAACGGCTACATCAACGAGGCTCCCGAGATGGAATTTGTCAAGGCTGTCAAGGTCACCGATGTGGGCATCTATGGTGTGGAAGGCAACTTCGGTAAGGATGGCAACACCTACAACCTCCAGGGTGTGAAGGTGGGCAAGAACTACCGTGGTGTCGTCATCCGCGACGGCAAGAAGTTTACCAAGAAGTAAGTAAACATCTCTCTATAACAAAAGGGTGGGGAACTGATCCCCACCCTTTTTCCTGCCTGTCCTCGCTACCCTTGGTGCGAGGCGCCTTCCCCTTGACGGTTATAGTATCTATTGGGTTATAGCTCTTCCTTCAACTCATTGTATAGGTCCACAGGGCCTAAGTGCCAGTATTTGGTCTTCTCTGTTGACAACTTCTTGTAGAGTTTTGAATGATAGATGCGATGAAGGCTCTCCTGCAGCGTAAAACCATAGTCCTCGTGGAGATATTCCACCAGCCAGCTTATTTTTCCTGGCAAAAGCAGATGGAGGTTGTTTTGGCTTATCTGAAACATATTATTTCTCTATTTTAATTGATTCTATGAAATGTAGCGCAGTCAGTGCTTTTTCTGTGTGAAATAAGTACTGGTCAACCAGTTTGTAGGTTTTGAGCTCACGGATAAGTGTCTCGACACTGATAGCTCCAGTTTCGTATAATCCAAATTGTAGATATACTCTGTCATTGGCTACGGGGCCATACACGATGTCGTAATCGTGGATGAATCCTTTTT
>OHHT01000024.1_pt1 | contig 93653 bp, 71 predicted proteins | sample 1568061 | NCBI WGS metagenome assembly OHHT01 (sample SAMEA3879550, study PRJEB24766) | human gut metagenome | biome: human-associated habitat; feature: feces | place: USA | collected 1985/1987 | reverse complement strand
AAGGCAATAATGGCATTCTTGGCAAAGGAATTGTTGAGTCTGATTATGAATATGACGCAGATCGCACAGATGAATATTTAAATGTCAGAAAAGTAAATTGGACGAACAAGGGCGATTGGATTATTAAACATCAGTTTCCTCAGAAGACTCTGACTGATATTACGCCATATAGTGACTTCGTGCAAGAAATCAAGGCGTTGTTTGATGGCGACGATATTGCCGATGACGAGCCGGAAAATATCTATCCGGAGTACACAGCAGAGAATTTCCTGGATGATGTGTACATGTCTGAAGATGATTATACCCGATTAGTTGGCTTGCTTAGAAATAAGAAAAATATTATCTTGCAGGGTGCGCCGGGAGTAGGAAAAACATATGCCGCTAAGCGCTTGGCCTATTCTATGATGGGTGTAAAAGATGTAGATCGTGTCATGATGGTACAGTTCCATCAGAGTTATTCCTACGAAGATTTTATTATGGGCTTTCGTCCATCTGTCACAGGATTTGAACTGAAGAAGGGGCCTTTCTACAATTTTTGTAAGAAAGCCGAGGTGGATAGTGATAACGAGTATTTCTTTATCATAGATGAAATCAATCGTGGCAATCTGAGTAAAATCTTCGGTGAGCTGTTTATGCTGATTGAAAATGATAAGCGAGGAAATACGCTACAGCTTCTATATTCGGATGAAAAGTTTGCTGTTCCGAAGAATGTCTATATCATCGGCATGATGAATACTGCAGACAGAAGCCTTGCTATGCTGGATTATGCGCTTCGCAGAAGATTTGCCTTCTTTGATATCAAGCCGGGATTTGAGACTCCTGGGTTCCGTGAGTACCGTATGGCATTAGATAATGAGAAGTTCAACAAGCTGATCCGTTGCGTCGAAAATTTAAACAGAGAGATTTCTGCTGATGAATCTCTGGGCGAAGGGTTCTGCATCGGCCACAGTTACTTCTGCAATTTACAGCCTGATACAATTGACGACAGCTTGCTTTATGGTGTTGTGGAATATGAGCTGATACCTTTATTGAAAGAATACTGGTTTGATGAGCCTATGAAGGTAAAAGATTGGACTGAGAATCTAAGGAGTGCAATTAAGTGATACCGATTCAAAACATCTATTATATGCTGTCCTATGCATTTCAGGTATTGAACGAGCAGGGTTATAAGAATATAGCCACAGAACAATTTACTAATACTGCAGAGCTGATGGCGGCTATCTTGGAAAAGGGCATCACAATTCAGCTAAAGCGAGGACTTGGTAAAGAATATATTCCACAGACCGAGGCGCTCTCTTCTCTGCGAGGAAAGATTGATATTGCAGATTCTATCAAGACACAGTCAATACTACGTAAACAGCTAATCTGTACATATGACGAGTTTTCGGTTAACAGTATTATGAATCGGATCATCAAATCTACAGTTGAACTTCTCCTTTGCTCGAATATATCGAAACTGCGCAAGAAAAATCTCAGAAAGTTAATGGTGTATTTCAGCGAGGTGGATTTTATTGATTTATATACAGTAAATTGGAAAATTCAGTACAATCGAAATAACCAAACCTATCGCATGCTGATCTCGATATGTTATCTGGTAGTAAAAGGTCTGTTGCAAACTCAATCAGACGGAAGCACCAAACTGATGGATTTTCTGGACGAGCAGCGTATGTGCCGGTTGTATGAAAAGTTCGTTCTGGAATACTACAGGAGGGAGTATAAAAATCGGATTACCGCAAATGCGTCACAGATTCCTTGGCAATTGGACAATGACGAGAATTCTATGCTGCCGGTGATGCAAAGTGATATTATGCTCCGGCGTGATGATAGAGTTCTTATCATTGACGCAAAGTACTATGAGCATAGTATGCAGGTACAGTTTAACAAGCATACACTTCACTCGGCTAATCTTTATCAGATTTTTACTTATGTGAAGAATAAGGAATACGAATTGAGAGAGAATGAGCATACGGTTTCGGGGATGATTTTGTATGCGAAGACTGATGAAGAGATATATCCGGATAATGTATATCAGATGAGTGGTAACCGGATCACAGTCCGGACTCTGGATTTGAATTTACCATTTACAGAAATAGCAGAGCAGCTAAATACAATAGCAAAATTGCATTTCAGTTTATAATGGCGGAATCCTATTTGAAACAGGAAAAACGAAACAACTATCCGTTCAAGTGCGGCAGACAGACAAATGTTGCTGTCTGCGGCGATTTATTTACTGTCATATTTACACATAGATAAGCATCCGTTTACCTCTTTGAATCCGACTTTGCTGTACAGCTTATACGAAATGCTGTTTCTTTTTGTTTCTAAAGAAAACACGGCATTTCAAACAGATTGAAAAATCCGTTCATCACAACGTCAAATTAATTAAAAGTCAAGGTCGCCGGCAACGTCCCGGCGCACTGCCAATGATAAAATAACACGCAGACAATCAAACCGACCGGATATGCGTGCAAAGGTGCACCGTGCGGTTTACGCTGTAAACAAAAACGATTCGCACAGCCGTTTTTACGGCTGTGCGAAATACTTTTTGCTTATCCGATTTTTAGTCTGTGCAGATCAGTTTTTGCATTTTTGAGATGTACGATTTATCGGCAGTATTAGCGCCTTGCATTTGCACTCAGCACTTTTGTTATCATTCGCCGAAACTGTTATACCTCTTAATTAGCTTGTTGATTGAACCGATATTAGCTTCACGCATCTGTGTCCAGGACTGACCTGCGTATGTTTCGTTCTGAAGATCAAACAGTGTGTTGCCGAGGATATCCTTGATTATCTGAGCTGTTGTTTCGTCAAGACCGTAGGGCTCGTCAACAACTGCATGGAAATTGTTTATTTCCTTGAAGCTGTACAGGAAGTCATACTGTTCGTCTGTATACTTCTTGTTCTTCATGATACTTGTCTTTGCTGTAGCCTTGAGATCTTCATCTGTATTGCTAAGACGGCAGCAGTTGATGAATACAGAAGCCTGCTTAGCAAGTTTTGAACCTGCGGGTACAAGATAGCCGAACGTAGACACCGAATAGTAGTATTCATCAGCTTCTGTGTCTCTTGGGAAAGGAACAAAGAATATATCAAGTGCGTCATCATTTGTCATCTTTCTTGCATAGCTTGTGATTATCCATTCGCCCATGCCCTGAAATGCCGCAGTACCTGAAACTATAGGCTCTTCATCAACATTGATAACGCCTTCCTGGAACTTTGCAAGACCTTCTTTCTTGAGAGACTGCATATAGTTTGCAGCTCTGTCAACGCTTGCGTTGTTGAAATTGCTTACCAGCTTACCGTCCTCACCGATCTCTATAAGCGGTACGCCTGTTGAGTCGATTATTGCCTGTGCTGAATATTCGGTAGCACCGTAAAGACCTGTTCTGTTGCCGTCTGAATCTGAGTCTACAAACTTACGTATTGTATATGCCATAGCGTCCCATGTCCATCTGCCTTCATCATAAAGCTCCTTGGGATCGTCAAGACCTATCTGTTCAAATACTCCTCTGTTGTAGATAAGGAAATATGGCGAAACGTTATAAGACCAGGGATAGTAATAGTTTTTACCGTTCCACTTGTACTTGTTTATATACTGTTCAAGACCAGACCACTGAGGAGCTGAAAGATCCATATAGTCGTCAAGAGGTGTGTACATATTCTTAGACATAACAAGTGGGAATGTGTTGTCTGCGTAGTCAACAAGGTCAGGAGATTCGCCGGAAGAAATAGCCGTTGTCAGCTTTTCGAGTATCTGGAGCGAACCTACTATCGTGCATTTTATTGTACAGTCGAAGTTTTCTGTGAAATACTTATATGCCGCTTTGACTTCAGCGTTTGTAGTTATATCGTAGCAACCGAGATACTCAAGCTCGGCAGGCTCAATCTCATATCCTGCCGAAAAATCAGAATTGTCAATATAATCAGTTGAACTTGCGTCCTCCGAGCTGTCGGTAATTTCCGGCGCAGCAACTGTAGAACTCGTTTCAGTTTCGGGAACCGAACTTTCGTTTTTGTCCGCTTTGCTTGTATCGGTTTGCGTTTCTTCTTCGGAGTGAGAAACGAGCAAGCCGTTCATGCTGATTTTTGCGTCACATCCGCCGATTGTAAGCGAAACGACCGCAGCCAAAAGGCAAGCCGACATTCTGTGTAATATTCTTTTACTCATAATATCCCTCCATTATAAGTATAAACCTTATATAATAAAATGTAAAGAAAAACTGCAAATTTTGCAGAAAACACGCAAAATTTGCAGCTTTGAATCAGTTTGACCGATTTTATCGGAAATGAATAACCTCTAAATGCTCCGATAGAATTTTTGTACCTTCTCAATTATCATCTCGATAAAATCAAAAACTATACGGTCTCGGTAAGCCTACCCTATGCTTACATACAATTTCACAAGAGTATTCTTTGCAACTTCCGAATGTGCGGCAGGCTCGGTATAGATGACTGCGTCCTTGTCTGTTTCGTCATTGTCAACATATATCATCTTCGGAATCAATTCCATTTTTTCGAGCTTGTCCATAGCTTCTTCTATATTTGTACCGCTTAGATCCGGTATTTCTATTTTCTGCGTTCCGTTACTTACTGTGATTCTTACAACGGTACTTTTGCGTATAGTTCTGCCGGCAGGTATTTTCTGGTCAATGACGGTGTTTTCCCCGTATTCATCGCTGCACTGTCTCTCAACCTCAAGGTTAAGGTCGGGATATTTACTGCTGACCTCATCAAGCGTCATTCCTATAATATTCGGCATTGTCATATCATCGGACAAACTGCTGTCAAAGTACATTGTTGACGCAGTTTCATTTATTTTATCCGAAGCGCTGTTTTCAGAAGATAATATTGCATCCTCCGAGCTGTCGGTAATTTCCGGAGTAGCAACTGTAGAACTCGTTTCAGTTTCGGGAACCGAACTTTCGTTTTTGTCCGCTTTGCTTGTATCGGTTTGCGTTTCTTCTTCGGAGTGAGAAACGAGCAAGCCGTTCATGCTGATTTTTGCGTCACATCCGCCGATTGTAAGCGAAACGACCGCAGCCAAAAGGCAAGCCGACATTCTGTGTAATATTCTTTTACTCATAATATCCCTCCATTATAAGTATAAACCTTATATAATAAAATGTAAAGAAAAGCTGCAAATTTTGCAGAAAACACGCAAAATTTGCAGCTTTTAATCAATTTGACCGATTTTATCGGAAATTAATAACCCCTAAATGCTCCAGCAGGATTTTAGTACCTATAAGTATCAGTATGATACCCCCTGCAAGCTCCGCCTTCGATTTATACTTTGTGCCGAATACATTTCCGACCTTCAGACCTACTGCTGACAGGATAAATGTTGTTGCTCCGATGAACAGGACAGCCGCAACTATATTTACATCGGGAAGAAGTGCAAAGGTTATGCCGACCGCAAGCGCATCTATACTTGTCGCTATTGCAAGCAGTAACATTGTCTTGAAGCTGAAAGATGCGTCGAGCTTTTCCTCATCCTTTGAAAGCGCTTCTCTTATCATATTTCCTCCGATAAAGCACAGCAGCACAAATGCTATCCAGTGGTCAACGGCTGTGATATATTGTTCAAAGGTCGAGCCGAGAAGATAACCCACAGCGGGCATCAATGCCTGAAAACCGCCGAACCAAGCGCCTATTATCAGATAATGCTTAGCTTTAAGCTGTCGCTCGGACAGCCCCTTACAGACGCTCACCGCAAACGCATCCATCGAAAGTCCCACAGCGATAAGAAATAATTCCAACAGTCCCATAATTGCTCCTCCGGTGTTTTATCTTAGGCAATACCGCATAATTATTGTTGTGCGATTGCGCAGTCAGATTTTTCGTCAGATTGTATAAATTGAGTACAGGCAGGCTTGCGCCTGTCAAGCGAAATTTGTGCAAGATGACGGGAAATATACAAGCAAGCGTGCGGCAAAGGCGATAGCCGTTAATTGTGCGGTGTTGCCCTTAATCTTATGCGGAATCCTGATGCGAAATGTGCAATAAAAAAGACCTGAGTACAGTTTTCCTGTACTCAAGTCTCAACATTTAAGACAAACCAGACTGCAATTATAAAAATCACTGTCAGTATGTTGACTTGTCACGGTATTCCGCCGTCTACTCCCTTAAGTTATCGGTATTATAGCACAGCCAAAGATAAAAGTCAAGCGTTTTATACTTCTCCGATAATGCCAGTTATTTCCTTACAGCACAGCTTTCCGTCCTTGTTGAAAAAAAGATTTGCGACGGAAGACGCCTTCATCGGATAATCGTAGTTTACGGGATTGTAGTTCAGCTTTTCGGTAAGCCTTGAAAAGATATTGCCGACGGGTCAGAAAGCCTCTTGACGTGCTTAAAGAGGCTGGCGTTAGCGACAGTGGCGGTGCAGGTATGTAAGAACCCCGGTTTTACAAATTTCAAACGTATATTCGGCGGAAAATATGCGGGGTTCGTATTTCTGCTTGACATACTGAAATAATTTGTGGTTTGCGTAAATTTCTCATCATTTGCCGGCAGAATATTTTACTCTGCTGATTTATTTCAACAATTTCTCCTTCTCCTTGAAATCCGGCATATACTTTGAAAGCTCTGCATAGAACCTTGCACTGTGATTTGCCTGCAAAAAGTGTGTGAACTCGTGGGCAACGACATATTCCGCCGCCGGCAGAGGATATTCCATAAGATGAACGTTGAACGTAAGTATCTTCTTTGACGGTATACAGCTTCCCCAACGTGAACGCATATCCTTGACCTTTATTGTGGGAAAAGCTATTCCGAGCTTTCCGTAATGCTCGTCATAGGCTCTTTTGCAAAGAAGTGTCATAAGAGGAAGGCACTGTGACCTGAGCCACGTTATGTAGGTATTGTATTTCAGCTCATAATCATCGGTATCGGTAACGTACAGCGTTATATTTCCGTCAGAATCCGTAGCATAATTTCTGATGCCTTTTTTTACATACAGGATATGCTGTGTGCCGAGAAGCGATAGCTTTTCGCCGCTGACAAAAAGGATTTTTATGTTCTCGTTTTTTGCATTGAATTTATCTATTGCGCCGAGTATAAAATCGGCTCTTTCCCTTATAAAACGTTCGATCACAGCTATTGTAACAGCGGTTGACGCAGAAACGTGAACTGTGCCGTCGGGCTTTATCCTGAGGTTTATATTCTTTACCTTTTTCCGTGTAAGCTCATAGGTTATTTTTCTGTCGCCGACTGTTACAGTGTGGGTCATATTTTCTCCTTATGATTTTCCCTGAAAAGCTGCCGTAAAAAGAATTCGCAGGGCTTTTAAATCTGCTCTGCGAATAATTTTTCTGCGTATATTTTCTATAACCGTTTTATACCGTGATATTATTCTGCGGTTTTATCGTCACTGCTTGTATCATCAGAAGCGTACTTTGTATAAACGGAACAAGTTTTTGATGTTTTCTTTATGCCGTACTCACCTTCAACAAGCGGCTTACCCCACTCGGCAGTGAGATCAATGCCTGCCCAGTCACGAGAAACGTCAAGATAGCTTACATCATCGCCGTTACCCTTCCACGACCAAGCAAGGTATCCGATATTCTTCTCTGTTGAATACTGCATGATAGTATCATAAGCCACATTACCGTCGGTATGCTTCCAGCCGAACTCGCCGATAAGCAGACAGATATTATTCTTTATAGCTGTATCTATCGTGTTCTTTACAGTTTCTTCATTCTTGCCTGCCGTACCATACATATGTACTGCAAACATCGTGTTTGCGTCCTTGTCGGCCTTCAGTATTTCGTTTCCGTATTTGAGAACGCTGTCTGCACACTGTCCCCAGCCTGCACTGTCGACTATAAGTGTATTCTCTATTCCTGCGTCACGCAGTTTCTTTACGGCATCGACATAAGCGTCACGCCACGTTTCAAGATTATTATATGTTCCGTACCACTCGTTAGCTATATTGACGATAGCATAAGCCTTGTTCTCGTTGAGCAGATCCGTCATTTCTATCCAGTAATCCACTGCGTGTTCAAGATAGGAAACCTCATCCTTACCTGCGCCGTCATGTATTTCAAGTACGGCTATAAGGTTTTTCTTCTTGCACTTTCTGATAAGGCTCTTAAGCTCGGCTCTTGAGACCTTATCCCACTGATCGCCATCGGAAAGTACAAGACGAACCGTATTTGAACCGACATATTTTATACCCTCAAGTGCAGTGTCTGTATCGCTCTTAAACCATGTATAAGCATGGTTTACTCCACGCATTACAAATTCTTCGCCGTAACCGTCTATCAGCTTTGTTCCGTCAACCTTGAAGCCGTCGGGCTTAGGGATCTCAACCGCTGCTGAGCTTACGCTGTCTGTCGATGCCTGTCCGTCACTGCTCTGTGCCGTTTCATTGCTGCAGCCTGCAAACAAAAAGCACATAACAGCACTCATAAATATTGCCGTTAATTTTTTCATCTTTAAATCCTTTCGCAAAATCTGCCAAAATAATTACCATTAAAAAAATCGTTTATATTATACTAAATATAATTCCGATTGTCAACCTTTAATTCAAAATTTTCAAGAAATGAGGCATATTTATTCGGAATAACAGGGTATTACTTTCTGACCGGCTGTTCTTGAAAAATCGTCTTTAATGTGCTATACTGAATAAATGCGGCGTTAACGGTAACGTTCATATTGTATTCACATTTTAATTATACAATCAATCAGTTTCACACGGTCGGTTACGGAGGCAAACGGATGGCAGAAAATTACGATAACGGCGACAAGGACCGCAGAGAGCTTCTCAAGCTAAAGCAGGGGCTTGTTGACGAAAAGGACAGCAATATAAAAGAAACCGGCTATGATGTGCGAATGGCGCAGACTCCGGGAGAAAAAACGAAGAATTTTCTTTGGTACCATAAGGTTATGATAGCTGTCGGTATTTTGCTGATAGCGCTCGCAGCAGTTATCTATGCGGAGTTCTTTGTAAAGAAAAAGCCGGATATTACAATTTACAGCCTCGGGAATTACGCTATGTCTGTCCGCACGGGATTTGAAGAAGGAATGTCGGCTTATACTCCGGACTTTGACAACAACGGTGAGCATAACGTAACCATAGATCAGGGCGTACCGGATCAATATCTCGGTGACGTGGATCTTTTTGACCAGATAAAAAACGGTAAATGTCAGGTATTTATCGGAAAAGAGAGCGAGCTTAAGGACGCTTATGACAGCTTCAAAAACGCCTACGGACAGCCGATATTCAGCGATCTGTCCGAGATAACGGGAGAGAGCGGTTATCTTATAAATCTAAAAAACACGGCATACGGCAAAAGGATGCAGATCTACTCAACGGAAATCTATGTTGCGGTACGCTGTACTGACGATGAAAGTGAACGCAATGCCATACAGTTTGTAAAGAACCTGTATGACGGCGTATATTACAAGCAGAACTAAATAAATGATGAACTTCAGAAAACGAAATTCAGGAAGGGTTTCCGATGTCAAAAGAAAGTGATGAAAAAAGAGAGCTTCTCAAGCTGAAGCAAGGAATTATCAGCGAGAGCGAAGTTATAGAGCAGAACGTTCACGAACAGCCCGAAAAGCAGACTGTTGCCAAGAGAATCGACAACTTTTTCTTTCGCAATAAATGGTTTGTTGCGGCAGGCGCATTTTTTGCGGCTGTAGGATTTTTCCTTGTATATCAGGCAGTCACCCGTGAACAGCCCGATCTGACCGTTATACTTGCGGTATCGGATACGTCAAAAGCTCCGGGCCTTTATCAGAAGGTCAACGATATTGAGCTTGCGCTTGAAAAATACTGTCCCGACTTTGACGGCAACGGATATGTTCACGTTGCGGTTTACAGCATAGATCTCACAAAGTCAGGCAATATGCAGTATATCCAGTCAAACACTGCCAAATTCTACGGCGAAATAGAGCGTGGCGTTGCTGAGCTGTATATATGCGACGCCGATCTGCTTACAGGCGAAACGTCAACGGAGGACTACGACCCCGATGAGAATACGATAGCGCTGACGTATGAAAATATGTTCAGCGATATAGGCAAGGCTCTCAAAATGCCCGAATATAACGGCAAACTCAGGGTGGATCTTAAAGATACGGGATTTGTGTATGACGCTAAGTGGGAAAATTCCTGCCCTGATACGCTTGCGTTCTCAGTAAGACGTGAAGAACCGGGTATGGTAAGCTACTCAAAATCGGAAGAATATCAAAAGCGTGCAAAAGAAGTACTGAAGAACATTCTGACAGGCAACAAGGTAAATGATACAGAGGTCGGCAACTCGACCGTGCAAGGAGAATAACTATGGACTATTACAGTAAATCGGGCAGACAACCGTTTTTCAAACTGCTTTTATCGGGACTTTTATTTATGGTGTTCGGAAATCTTCTCTGCACTATCGTTACTGTTTCGACTGCGCCGTTTATGAATTTTGAGTTTTTCAAGGTGATAGTATTTATACTTACGCTTATTATATTCTATTCGCTGATGTTCACGGCAGGATACCGTGACGGCGACAGAGAGCAGAAATATGTCAGACTTCACAAGGCAGAGCCGCCAAAGGAAAGCAAATGGGTGCTTATCGGCATAATCCTTATGGCGATAATGTTCGTACCGTCACTGCTCCTGCTTCTTGACAAGCTGTGCGGATGGTATTTCGATATGACATTCGTACACAGGATAATAGACGGCCTTGTCTATCCCCTATCGCTGATGATAGTTCCCGAAAACACAATTGATTCTATGGATATATTCGTGCCGTTCATCTATATGCTGTGCTACGCAGGTATACCGGTGGCAACGCATCTCGGCTACTATTTCGGATATACGCAGAAATTCAACAAGGACGATATAATGTATCAGTAATGATACCGCAAGATACAGAAAAACACCCATTTATAGTGCATTTCGGATTTGTAAAGCAGTTTTCTTCCGCATTTTCTGCAAAACTTGAAATTCTGTGTATTATTCTGATAATTAGCGGTGTTATCCATAATTTTCTCTCCTTGAATGATACAAAATGTATTTTTGCAACAAGCCCTTTATATTGACAGATTTATCCAAAAATTTAATATATTGTACGCATGCGATGCGGTAAAAATTTCGCAAGAAAAATCGGACATCACGAAAAAACGCCCGCACACCTCATAAAAGTGCAAATTTCTCCTTGACAAACCTTTTCCTTTGTGCTACAATAATTATCCAAACAAACGGGGCCGTAAAGGTTTCGACGGGGATTGTGAACCCGGCTAAGCACGCAGAGATCGCCTTATCTCTTTAAACGGGGCATTTTTAAAATTAAACGCAGACAATAGATCTGAATTAGTAGCTGCCTAAGTGCGCTACCGTCCTTGTAGAGAGCGCTGTGGCTCTATAAAGGGCGTCGACTAACAGCCAATGTTTTCGGTGAGAGTCCTGTAACCGTCAACACATCAAAGGACTACCGGACTTCTATCCTGTGAGCCGGAGAGGAGAAAGGGAATTTCAAAAGACTTCACTAAGCGTGTAGAAAGGTTGGCGGATCGGTTTTCGGACAGGAGTTCGATTCTCCTCGGCTCCACCATAAGTCCACCGTAATTTTAATAGAATTACGGCGGACTTTTTCTATGCCCAAAAACCGCTTGAAATAAGGCACTTCATCTATTCAGCCATATAATAAACCCCCGTCACAGAGTGTTTCTGTGACGGGGGTTTATGCGTATTATATTCTGTCTTTTTCTTAATGTTTAAAAATCAATAAATTCCTTTGTGCAAAGTTGCTTTAATTCAGCCCTGCCAGCATAATACTATGCGGCTTAACGGCAAATGCGCCTTTAGTCCGATAAAGCGGCTGAGCGTCCGCCTTTCTGCTGTCTGCGTAAATTTCCGCAGAGCGACCCGGATCGTATTTCAGCACCGTTTCTCCCGGATTTATCACCAGTATCAGCCTATCGCCGTAATGCACCGCCAATGCACCGCCGCTGAGATCTTCATATTCCAAACGACTGCGAATATCGTGCGCAGTACGCAGTCTGAATTCCGGAAAACGCTTCCGTATTGCGATAAGCCCACGGTAGTATTCCATAACACTACGGTGAATGGTAACATCGTTCCACTTAATGCTGTTCACGCTGTCTGGAGAATTGTAGCTGTCGTGAACAAATCCTCCATCAGGCGACGGTTTACTGCGCAGTATCTCCTGCCCTGCCTGCATGAAAGGAATTCCCTCCGAAAGAAACACAAGAGCAGCCGCCAGCTTATCTACCGATACACGCTCCTGCCCTGAAGCCTCCGGCATAGAAATTCTCAGCTTGTCAAAGAGAGTAAGATTATCGTGCGCCTCAACATAGTTCACGACCTGCTGAGGAGTATCCGTCCAGCATTCAGAACGTTTTCTCTGAACATCCATACGGTAGATTCCGCCGGATATTACCGACTTCATCATCTCCGACAGCTCCGATGCGTTTCCGTTTACATAACCGCATTCCTCGTCCTCAAATACGGAGCCTTTAACACCGTCACGGAAATCATCCGAAAACATAGCGTACTGCGGCAGCTTTACTGCGTTCTTTTTCATTGCACGAAGTCTCTCGGGCAGCGGGCTTTTTCCCCCTGTCCAGCCTTCGCCGTAAAGTATTATGGAAGGATTTATCCTGCGTAACTTCTCGGCCGCAGTATTCAGCGTATGAATATCAAGCAGACCCATAAGGTCGAAACGGAATCCGTCCAGCTTGTACTCCTTTGCCAGATAGCAAAGGCTGTCCACGATGAATCGGCTCGCCATAGCACGTTCGCTTGCAAATTCGTTTCCGCACGCAGAACCGTTCGAAAGACTTCCGTCCTTGTTGTGACGGTAGTAGTATCCGGGGAAGGTCTTTGCAAACGGTGAATCTTCCGTGCTGTAGGTGTGGTTGTAAACCACATCCGTTATCACACCCATTCCCTTTTGATGTACTGCGTGGATAAGCTCCTTGAACTGTCTTACCCTGTCGGTGCCGTTATTGGGATCGGTAGTGTAGCTTCCCTCGGGAATATTGTAGTTGAGCGGATCGTATCCCCAGTTGAAGCCTGCCTCGGGGTCGTCCTCGTCTATCGTCTGGGAGTCAAACACCGGAAGCAGATGAATATGCGTAACACCAAGTGAAGCAATGTAGTCAAGTCCCACAATGTCGCTGAAGCCGTTCGTCACCCTGTTCTCGCAGAATGCGCCGAACTTTCCTCTAAGGCGGAAATTTGCGCTTTTATCGGAGGAGAAATCACGGACGTGAAGCTCATATATCACTGCGTCCGTGTAGCTTTCAAGTGTAACAGGACGGTCGCTGTCCCAGCCGGCAGGATCTGTCCGCATGAGATCGACTACCATTCCCCTGATGCCGTTTGCGCCTGCTGAGCGTGCGTAAATATCTATCGTTTCACAGGTCGAGCCGTTGAAAGTGAATTCATAGGTATAGTACATCCCGTGCAGGTCGCCGGGTACAGTAACCTCCCATACGCCTTTGTCCCTGCTCATTTCAGTAACGGAATGCGGCAGATTTGCCTTTGCACTGAGATACAGCTTCAGCACGGCTCTCTGTGCCGTCGGGCTCCACACTCTGAACGTAGTCTGAGCCTTGGAATAAAGTGCGCCAAGCTCCCCGTCATACACATATTCCCTGTCGATAAGGTCAAAATCAGGCATTATATCCATAATTACCTCCGTAGTTATTTTCCGGTAAGAAATGCAATGCTGTACGCAGGCATTTTAAGACCGCCGTCAAGCAGAACCTCCTCTGCTGAATCAACAGTCAGATATCCTCGTATCTGCATTTCGGAAAGTCCGTCAAGTTCCGTGACCTCTTTACTTTCATCGGAGTAGTTATAAACAATCACAATACTTTCGCCGTCAAATGTGCGGCGCACTGCCGCAATATCCTGTCCCGGCACTGTCAGCACTTCGGTCGTACCTCTTGCAATGCAGGGGTTTTCGTTGCGTATCCTGAGTGCACGCTTGTAGTAATTCAGTATGGAATTCTCGTCTGCAAGCTGTGTCTGCACATCGGCAAAACGGTTTTCCTGCCGCTCCATATCAGGCGGTCCGTATGTAAGTCCCGTACCCTCGCTGTCCCATATCATCGGGGCACGCTTATTCTCGTCACGTCCGCTTCCGGAAAGGCCTATCTCGTCACCGTAATACACGAAAGGTGAACCGGACATTGTGAGCAGTAATCCTGCCGCCGCCTTTATTTTCGTTTCGTTATATCCGAGTATGCCTGCGCCACGGTTGGTATCGTGATTTCCTATGAACGGTGCGTCAATTGCGGTATCGCTGTAGGAAGCCAGCTTCTGCTCGACAGTCACCATTGCCTGTGCAAAGGATTTAACCGAGTTATCAGCGCCCTTACCATTGATAGTCTTGGCGATTTTTCCGCTTTCCTGTGCCATAGTGAAGCCGAATACGCTGTCGATCCCGGAGCTGTAGTATTTAGTATAGTTTGTGAAGCTCTCCCACACCTCGCCGACAACATAGCATTTCGGGTCAACCGTCTTGCAGTGCTTCATAAACTGATTCAGCACCTCGATATTCTTTTCGGGGTTGCCGCTGAAATACTCCTTGACGGCGTCCAGACGGAATCCGCCTGCACCCTTTTCCAGCCAGAAGTCAGCTATCTTCTCAAACTCACTGCGCACCGCAGAATTATCAAGATTCAGTTCCGGCATCTGCTCTGAGAAAACCGCCTGATACCACCGGTTCGAGCCGATTCGGTACCAGGAGTTCGTTCCGACAGGCTTCTCGTCAGTAAAATAATAATAGTCGATGTATTTATCATGCACAGGGCAGATATTATCATTAAGGCAGGGCTTGTCTTTAGCCGCACCGCACGGTTCGCTTCGCAGGCTCTTTGAAGCGTGCTTGAACCACTCATGCTCGTTGGAACTGTGATTCATCACAAGGTCTATAAGCAGCTTTATTCCACGCTTTTTGCACTCTGCGGCAAGCTTCTCAAAATCCTCCATCGTGCCGTACTGCTCGTCAATGGCATAATAATCCTTTACGCTGTACTTGTGGTAGGAATCCGACGGCATTATCGGCGAAAGCCATATACCGTTGAAGCCCATATCCTGAATGTAATCAAGTCGGGATGTGACTCCTGCAAGGTCGCCTATGCCGTCACCGTTGCTGTCGCAGAACGAATAAACGAACACCTGGTAGTAATTACGGTAGTTATCGTCTATTACATTCAGTTCGTGTTCGTAACGGTATGACGGAGCCTGCGGCTGCGAGCTTTCCGACATAGTTTCCTCCGGGGTACTGCACCCGGATAAAAGAATAGCCGCCGCCGTAACAGCGGCTGCGGCTGAAAGTAAAAATCTTGTATTTTTCATTTGTCTTCCTCGGGCAAAATTCTCTTGGCTATCAATTTCACGGATTCTCTCTCAATAAGTTCGGGTCGAAGGCTGACCGCTTCTATCGAGATACCGCTGTTCATCTGCTGAAGCATTACGAATGCGGTCTTTCCGATATGTATTCGGTTCTGATACATCGTTGTAATACGGGGTTGCGAATATTCTGACACGGGGAGGTTGTCGTAGCCTGTAACGCTTATATCCGTAGGTACGACATAGCCCGCTTTTTCAAGCTCCTGCACTGCAGAGCAAGCTAACAGATCGCTGATACAAACCACTGCGGTGACTCCTGTCTGGGCAATCGGAAGAATCCTCTTTCGTGTGCCCTTTGCAGAGAAATGTCCGTATCTGACAGCGTCTTTATCCTCCTCAAGCCCAAGCTCTTTTAGTGCATCGGAATACGCCTGATAGCGTTCCTGCGTGACGATACTGTCCTCCTCGCCGCCTAAAAATCCAATCCTGTCATGACCTCTCATCCAGAGATACTGCACCATCTGCCGAATTCCCTCTGCACTGTCACAGCCGACACGAGCCGCCAGCTGATAATCGACATTGTTATCAAGTATCACAAGCGGAATATTCAGACTGCGTATATGCTCAATGAACACATGGTGCGGCTTGAAGCCGAGGAAAACCGCTCCCTCGCAGTTTCCACCCGACACGATAGAATAGTAGTTGCCGCTTTTCAGTTCGGCATTGCTTATAGCAGAGATGTTTACCCCGATACCGTGCTCCGCAGCGGCGGCCTGCAATCCGAGAATGATCTCATAGCCGAACTGATCCACCTTGTCATAGTGGATACTTCCGTAGATAAAGACAACTATCGACTTAGTATATGAAACGTGCTTCGCCTTTACCTGATACCCCATCTCGCCGGCACAGGCAAGCACACGCTCACGGGTCTTTTCACTGATGTCGGTAGCCCCTGAGATTGCCTTCGAAACTGTGCTCTTTGCCATACCGAGCCTGTCGGCAATATCCTGGATTGTTACGTTCTTGACTGCCATAAGATCCCCCCCGGAAAAGTGATTTTGCTTATTAGCCCTTTACTGCACCGCCGGTAACACCGCCGACATAATATTTCTGCATAACTATGAACAGTGCACCGATAGGAATGGATACCAGCACTGCCGCCGCAGCGAACTGCGTATAATAGGTACCGATGAACTCACGCTCAAGCATCTTGAACATACCAAGCGCAACAGTATAACTGTCGTAGTTTGCACCGCAAATCATACTCGGGAAGATGTAGTCGACCCAGGGAGCCATGAACGTAGTGAGTACCGTGTATACGATAATGGGCTTTGAAAGCGGGATAGTGATGCGGAAGAACACCTGTGACCTCGTTGCACCGTCAAGGTACGCAGATTCGTCAAGGGATTTCGGGATAGTATCGAAGAATCCCTTTGCGATGTAGTAGGTAAGTCCGGAGCCGCAGATGTAAACCAGCGTCAGACAAACAAGCGGATTCTCAGTAAGGCCGAGACCCTTAAGGATATAATAGATAGCGACCATAGACATGAATCCCGGGAACATTCCGAGAATCAGTGCAATGTTCATCATAGGCTTACGCATCTTGAATCTCAGTCGGCTGAGAGCGTAGGACACCGCAAGCACGATGAATGTTGAACCTATGCAGGATACCACCGCCACGATAAACGTGTTGATAAACCATTTTGTGAACTTGAACTGCTGATCCACCAAAATCAGCTTCGAGTAGTTATCAAGCGTGAAGCTCTTGGGCCAGAAGTAGCTTGTATATGAACCGGGCTCTGCACGAAATGACGTCAGGATTATCCACAAAAGCGGAAGTATCCACATCAGACCCAGTATCAGCAGCACAATCTGTATAACGATATTGATCGTGCGCTGTTTTCTGTGATAGGAGTAGGATTGTTTTCTTATCTCTCTCATTACTGGAACGCCTCCTCATTCTTATAGGATGCGGATCTGCGGAAGGTTATCAGCGAAAGCAGCGAGCAGATGATGAATACCAGAATACCTATCGTTGCGGCGTAGCTGTAATCCCTTGAGTTGACCGTCAGCTTATACAGCCAGGTAACGAGCAGATCAGTCTTTCCTGCCTGGTAGTAATCCAGTGTTGCCGGAGTACCGCCGGTAAGGAAGTAAATAACGTTGAAATTGTTTATGTTGCCGACAAGCTGTGTAATAAGGTAAGGTGTAGTAACGAACAGCACATACGGCATAGTTATCTTTCTGAACATTACAAACGGAGAAGCACCGTCAATCCTTGCCGCCTCATACAGATCGTCGGGAATATTCATAAGGATACCCGAAACGATAAGCATCGTATACGGAATACCTATCCACAGGTTTACGGCTATGATCGTCGTTCTCGCCCACATCGGATCGGTGAAAAACGGCAGCGGACTTGAAATCAAGCCAAGCTCCTGAAGAAGTACGTTCACAGGACCCGCTTCAGCAAAAACATTCTTCATTACCAGCAGTGAAACGAACTGCGGTACTGCAATGGCGAGTACAAAGAGCGTTCTGTAGAATGACTTGAACTTGACGCCCTTCTTGTTGATGAGCATCGCAAGAATTATTCCGAGGAAGTAGTTAAGGAACGTTGCAAGAAATGCCCATACCAGCGTCCAGCCGAGTACCGGCCAGAAAGTGTTGCCGATAGTGGAATTGCTTCCGAGAATAGTCTTGAAGTTATCGAATTCTATCCAGGTGAACAGATTTGCAGGCACCTGGTGATCCTTATCATAGTTGGTAAACGCCAGCGAGATCATATAGACCAGCGGAACTATCGTGAATACTACGATGCCGGATACGGGAATGAAAAGAAGCGTCTTGTGGAACTGCTCATCCAGAAGCGACTTTAAATCGTCCACGAAGCCCGGAAGCTTCTTGCCGGATTTTTTAATCTGCTGTGCGCTGTACGCCGACTTTATGTTATGTACCCACATGAATATGAATGCCAGAGTTACGAACAGTGCAAATATTCCGTAAAGGAGAATAAGCATTGAGTTGTCGCCGTTTTCACGCATTACATCAATGCCGAGCGTTTCGTCAAAGTACCAGCCTCTCTGCACCGTACCGAGATTTCTGAGTCCTGCTATAAAGCCGAGTCCCGAGTCAATCATAAAGCCGATATACGCTACCTCTGCGGCAATGAATATCAGCCCCTTGATTATCTGACCTCGGAACAGGTTTCCTGCACCCATTATAATATATGAGAGCTTGGTGAGAGCGTCACCGTGAACAAAGGTGCTTCCAAGTAGGCCCAGACCCCTGCCGATCATTTTTATAAAACGCCATACGGCACCGGGCGCTCCGATCACGAAATTAGCGACGCCTTTTCCGATGGCTGCAAAAAATTCTGCTATTTTAACAAGTATTTTCTTGTACCACGGAAGAGCGTAAAAATCAAGACTTGTCATTGCAGTTACCTCCTTGAGTAGTATTGCCGCTTTGTGCAGTTTCAATGCAGCTGCCGGAGGATCTACTTGACGTAAATAATAACCGGATAAAATTATACAACCTATATTGGTCTGTGTCAAGTATTCAGGAAGCATTGAAACTGCATAAAGCACGTTCCGATTCTGTGGGCGGCTGTCACACCGCCCACGAAGAAATGGAACCTGGAGAAACATATATACTTATTGGTGAATTACCTTAAATGCTTTTTATCAGCTAAGCGTTGCGAGAACCGCCTCAACATAAGCGTTCAGCTTATCCTGGAGATTGCTCTTTGTGCAGGTACCTGCGATAATCTCCTGACCGAAAGCCTCAGCGGGTGTCCAGAAGTTCTGGCACTGACCGATAGAAGTCTGAACGGTTGAGTACTTAGCCTGCTGTGCAAGAGCGCCTACAGCGATGTTGGAGTTCATAGTAGCTGAGTCGCTTGCAAGCTCAACGTTTGTGGGAGCGTATGAACGAACCTCGAATCTGGTCTTCTGGTTGTCCTTATTAGTGAGCCACTCAGCAAGAGCCATAGCGTCAAGCGGGTACTTGGTTTCAGCGTTTACGCCCATAATCTTGAAGTTAGCCATACTGCCCATCTGAACGTTTTCGCCGTTTGAGAGTTTGAACTCGGGGAGCTTTGTAGCTGCGTAGTTATCGCCGAGAGATTTCTGGATTTCGCCTGCGTTCCATACACCGGAAACTGCAGCTGCTAAAGTGCCATCTGCAAAGCCTGACTTTACAAGCGAGTCATCGAAGTTGGCGCCGAACTTGGGGTTAGCTACCAGGTCGATGAGATATTCGCCTACCATATAGCCACGCTCGTTGTTGAAATCGCACTTTGTGGGATCGGTTCCGTCATCGCCGAAGAGCTTGCATCCTGCGCCGAAGAAGAAGCCTGCCTGATACCAACCGTTATCTGTATCGAAAGCGAAGTTTGTTGTAACGCCGTCGATATTCTTCGACATAATGCCTTCGATAGACTTTACATCATCCTCTGTCAGCTTGGACTTGTCGTAGTACATAAAGTAGGTATCGGATACATAAGGGTAGCCGTAAAGCTCGCCGTTTATCGAAGCCGCTGAAATAGAAGCTTCAGAATTTTCCGCAACGATCTGATCCTTGTTCTTTGTTACTCTGTAGAGTGCGCCTGCGTTCACCAGTATAGCGGTCTGGTCCGAAGCGAAAGCGAATACGTCAGCCGCCGCCGAGATGTCCTTGTTAACTTCCTTCTGAGCGTCTGCCTCGCTGACAACGCCGTAGGTGAAGGTGTAGGTCTTTTCGGGATTTGCAGCCGCAAATTCGTCACACATCTTCTTGATCAGTTCCTGATCCTCCTGCGGACCCCATACCGTGAGGCTAACCTTCTCGCTGCCGGCGGTGGATTCGCTGCCGCCCGAAGAAGCTGTGCTGTTGCCTGCCGCAGAGCCGCTGTCTGTACTGCTTGTGCCGCTTGTGCTGTTGCTTGAGCAGCCGGCTAGCATTACGCCTGCCATTGTCATAGAAGCTATCGCTGTCATGATCTTCCTGTACTTCATAATTAATTCCTCCTGAATGTAATCACTTGCTTACTTTTATTGCATTTCGAAACTTTAGTCTTGTTTCGAAACAAAAATCCTAAAATCAAAAGCAGGCTGTCTGTGCTACCCTGCTGATTCGGCTTTGTTTCGAAATTTGATTACTTGGTTCGAAATTCTAGTTTAATTATAACAGATTTTTTTGCTCTGTCAAGCGAATTTATACAATATTTTTTAAAAATTTAAGAAACAATTGTAAATTTGTCATAATAGCCAATTACAATCTGTCGCTTTTGTGGATAATGGCAACGTTTCCGGTGAAACGTTGTTACAATCCATATAACACGTTTCACTGCAAACGAAACCGAAAATAAAATCCGATACAAAACTCGGTAAATTACACCTTGCCGATATGCCATATATCCTTCGCATATTCAGCGATGGTGCGGTCTGAGCTGAACTTACCCGCAGAGCAGATATTCAGCCAGCACTTCTTTGCAAACGCAAGCTCGTTGCTATAGTCACGGTTTACCGCCAGCTTTGCCTTAACGTAGCTGTCAAGGTCGCCCAGAAGGTAGTAATTATCGGGAACGTGCCAGCTTGCGCCCTCCATAAGTGCGAAATAAAGTTCTCTGAACACGCCGCTTCCGCCGTCGGAAACGGTACCGTCAATGAGTGCGGATACCACACGCTTGATTTTCGGATCGCTCTCTGTAATGTCACGGGGAACATAGTCCGGCATAATCTTCTCCAGTTCCTCTACAGTCGCACCGAAGATATATTCGTTCTCTGCTCCGGCTTCCTCTGCGATCTCAACGTTAGCACCGTCCAGTGTGCCGAGCGTTACTGCGCCGTTGAGCATAAACTTCATATTGCCTGTACCTGACGCTTCTGTACCCGCCGTGGAGATCTGCTCGGAAATATCAGCCGCAGCCACCAGCTTCTCCGCATAGGAAACACGGTAATTGCTCACAAATACCACTCTCAGCAGATCCTTTGTATCCGGATCGGAGTTTACAAGCTTTGCTACCTCGTTAATAAACTTGATAATGCCTTTTGCACGGTAATATCCGGGTGCGGACTTTGCACCGAAAATGAATGTAGTGGGGGTGAAGTCCCTGAGATTTCCGTCCTTTATCTCGTAGTAAAGATACAGTATCGAGAATGCGTTCAGAAGCTGACGTTTGTATTCGTGCAGACGCTTGATCTGAATATCAAAAACGGATTTCGGGTCGATTTCAATTCCCTCCGATTTCTTGATAAAGTCGGCAAGCTGCTGCTTCTTAGCGTGCTTTATATCTATAAAGCGGCGAAGCACACTCTCATCGTCCGCATACTTCTTAAGGCCGCTTAGCTTGTCAAGGTCGGTTACCCAGCTGTCATCGCCGAGCAGTTCGGTAATGAGTGCGGAAAGCTCACGATTGCACAAAGCCAGCCATCTGCGCTGTGTGATGCCGTTTGTCTTGTTCTGAAATCTCTCGGGGTACAGCTCGTACCAGTCCTTCAGCACGGTAGTCTTTAACAGCTCTGTGTGTATAGCCGCAACGCCGTTCACATAAGAAGAACCGAATACCGCAATATTTGCCATATGCACGGTGCCGTTCTTTATAAGTCGCATAACCGCACGCTTATCCTGCGGAACATTCCTGCGGTGCATTTCGGATTCGAATGCCTCGTTGAGCATTATCATCACGCTGTACACTTCGGGGACTATTCGTTCGATAAGTCTGCTGTCCCACTTTTCAAGCGCTTCCTGCATAATGGTATGGTTGGTGTAGTTGAACACCTTCTTCGCCACTTCGAAAGCCTTGTCAAACTTCCAGCCCTCGTCACGCATTACCACACGGATAAACTCCGGCAGAGCGATAACGGGATGAGTATCGTTCATCTGAATGCAATTGTAATCAGCAAAATTCTCCATCGTGCCGAAAATCGCCTTATGCTTTCTGATAAGATCGGCAACTGCGGCGGCACTGAAGAAATATTCCTGCTTCAGTCTGAGTATCTTTCCTGCCTCTGTTTCGTCATTGGGATAAAGTACACGGGAAATGTCCTCGGCGGCACGCTTCTTTTCTCCGGCTTCGGTAAACTTACTGCGGTTGAACAGGTCAAAGTCGAACTCATCGTCGGTTTCAGCCTGCCAGAGTCGCAGAGTGCCTACATTCTCAGTGCCGTATCCGATAACGGGATAGTCGTAGGGAACTGCATTAACATCGCCGTCAGCGTAGTGTATCACAACAGTTTCCTGCTCACGACGAACGCTCCACGGGTCGCCGTATCTCTGCCAATCGTCTGCGGTTTCGGTCTGGAATCCGTCCTTGATGCCCTGCTTGAACAGGCCGTACTTATAGCGTATTCCGTAGCCGTCCAGCGGAAGCTCAAGCGTTGCCGCACTGTCCAGGAAGCAAGCCGCAAGCCTGCCCAGACCGCCGTTACCGAGAGCGGCATCCTCGACCTCCTCAAATTCGGATATATCCACGCCGAGCGCTTTCAGTTCCTCGGCTGTGCTGTCAAGTATCCCAAGACACAGCAGGTTGTTGTATATTGCACGACCCACCAGGAACTCCATGGAGAGATAGCTTGCCTTGCGTGCTTTATCGTGTGCCGTACGGCTCTTGTCCCACACAGGAGAAAGCTCCTCCATAACCAGCTTTGAAACTGCGCAGTGCAGTTGATTTGCCGTCAGCTCCCTTGGCTGTGCGTGATATTCCTTCTCACAGAGGGAAACGAGCTTCTCCTTGAAATTTTTAATCTTCATATTATGCTCCTTTCAATTATCGTTTTTTTCTTGATTTTTTTATGGGAGGTTTTCTGTTGCTTATTTCGGTCAGTCTGTCGAGGTACGCCGCACTCTGAGCGGTAAAATCGCTCTCCAGCGTCCTCCAGCGCCAGTTGTTTCCGATGGTGGAGGGAACGTTTATGCGTGCCTCGGTTCCGAATCCACACAGCTCCTGCATTGTAGTCATAGCCATATCTGCGGTGCTTTTCCAGGCGATGTCGATGAATGCCTCGGGAAGCTCTGCCGCATGGCGCACCCCGAGATATTCCTTCACGAACTGCCTTGTTGTACGATCAAGGTTGTTGAACCAACCCAGTGCCGTATCGCTGTCATGAGTGGAGGTATACACAACGCAGTTCTGCGATGTGTAGTTCTGCGGAAGATACTCGCTCTTTCCCGTAGGGTCAAAAGCAAACTGCAGTACCTTCATTCCGGGGTATGCCGCCTGCTTGAGAAGTTTTCTCACAGACGGAGTGATTATTCCCAGATCCTCCGCTATGATACCGCCCTTTCCTGTTTCTCTCTTAATGACATTGAACAGATCGTATTTCGGACCATCGTGCCACTCGCCGCCGTGTGCGGTCTTGCTGCCGAACGGTATGGCATAGTAGCTGTTGAAACCGATGAAGTGATCTATACGGACAATATCATACAGCTTCTTTGCGAAACTCATTCTGCCGACCCACCAGCGATAGTTTTCCTGCTTCATTCTGTCCCAGTCGTAGATGGGGTTGCCCCACAACTGCCCGTCCTCCGAGAATGCGTCCGGAGGGAATCCTGCAACGACGGTAGGCACTCTGTCACGGTCAAGCTGAAACAGCTGTGGTTCGCACCAGACATCCGCACTGTCAAGGGCGCAGTATATCGGAATATCGCCGATAATCTGTATCCCGTTGTCATTTGCGTACTTCTTCAGCTTGTACCACTGACGGAAGAACTCGAACTGAAGGAATGCGTAGAATTCCATATCCTTTGCGTACTTCTTCTTTGCGGAATATACCGCTGTTACGTCACGCAGGCGGAGCGGCGTTTCCCACTCGCACCAGCTTTTACCGCCGTGTGCGTCCTTTAGCGCCATGAACAGCGTGTAATTCTCAAGCCAGGGATTTTCGGCAACGAATGCCTTATATTCTTCGGAAACGTTACCATTCCTGCCCTTAGAAAAGCGCCCGAATGCGAGCCTCATCACTTTATAGAAGTTCTCGTACATCGTGGCGTAGTCGATATATCTCGGATCCTTGCACCAGTTTATATCTGCATATTCCTTATGCTTCAGAAGCCCCTCCTCCTCCAGCGTCTCAAGGCTGATGAAGTAAGGATTTCCGGCATATATGGAAAAGCTCTGGTACGGCGAATCGCCAAAGCTCGTCTGTGACAGCGGAAGTATCTGCCACAGACTCTGACCGGCGCTTCTGAGCCAGTCAACGAATTTATAGGCTTCCCTGCCCATCGTGCCGATGCCGTATTTGTTCGGCAGTGACGCAATGTGCAGTAAGATACCGCTTTTTCTCATGTTGACCTCCAACAAAATCTATATTCTGCCCATTGAGCCGCCCGACCTGAACTGCGCCCTGAGCGTTACATGGCTCGCCTCGGCGCCGTCTTCGATCATATTCACCAGCATACGCACAGACAGACTTGAAATCTGGTGGATCGGCTGGGCTAATGTTGCTATTCTGGGGTTGCTGTATTCAGACAGTTCAATTCCGTCGAAGCCAAGCACCGAAATATCCTCCGGCACACGCTTACCCATATCGAGAAATGCCCGTACAGCGCCCACGGCGATAATATCCGACATGGCGAATACCGCCGTCATACCCTTGCACTTGTGATAAAGAGCCACTGCCGCCTCATAAGCAGAGCTGAACGTATATGCACAAAGTTCGCTGTCGGGAATATCCGCACCCCGCTCAGAGCATACACTGCAAAATCCGCCGTAACGCAATCCCGAAGGACCGTAGGAGCTGAGGTCGCCGCCGAGTATCCCGACTTTTTTGTGACCACGGTCGAACAGCTGTTCTGCCGCCGCCCTGCCGCCGTCATAGTCGTCAACACTGACGGAGGAAAGGTTTTCAAAGCCAAGCTCCTCAGCGTTTGCCGTACTCAGTATACAGGGCAGTTTTATCCGTGCAAAGCTCCTTTTGAAGTTTCGCATATCGCCGCCGAGAAATATCACCCCGGCAGGTCTTAACTCCGTGCAGAGCCTTGACGCAAACTGCACCTCGTCCTCCTGCTCGTCAATGTGATTCACTGCAATCTGAAATCCTGCGGAAGAAGCCGCTATCTGTATCTGCTCGATGAGCGGTGAAAAGAACAGGTTACTGCTGCCGTTAACGATGAGCAGTATGGTCTTTTCTGCGCTCCTGCGCATACGGCGTGCATTGCCGTTAGGCGTATAGTTATACTTACGGATAACCTCGTTTATGCGTTCTTTGGTCTGTTCGCTTATCTCATTACTGCCGTTAAGCGCCCGTGAAACCGTGCTCACGCCGCAGCCGGCAAGTCTTGCAATATCCTTTATAGTCAATGGCTCACCTGTTGTCTGAATCAAATTACCGAAAACGTTTCCGGCAGTTTGATTGTAGCATAATTCCTACGGTTTTTCAAGAGATTCTGAAAATTTTCCGTTTTGCACAATTCTGCATCGTATTCTTCGGTAAATACGCACAATTCCTGTTCCGAAAGTGCTTCCCGAATTATCGGGAAAGGAATCAGTAAGCAAATTATCGTCGGCTTATGCGGGCAGCACCTTGAAAAATGTTGATTTGTCAAATCCCATGAATTAATAAACATGATATTTCTTTGACTTTTAAATCTCGTTATGCTATACTGAGCTTGATGACCGAAACTATTCAGGCTAAAAATTTAATTTTTACGCATCAAGGAGAAAGTGCTAAATGAAACTTTTATTCAAGCAAAGATTATTCTCGTGGTTTGACAGCTACGACATTTATGATGAAGCCGGAAATACTGCGTTCGTTGTAAAAGGTGAGCTTGCATGGGGACACCTGCTCCGTATTTATAACTCCTGCGGAAAAGAGGTCGGATACATTAAGGAAAAGGTGTTTACCTGGCTTCCGAAGTTTGAGATGTATGTCGACTCTCGTTATGTCGGCTGCATCAGCAAAGAGTTTACATTCATAAGACCAAGATTCAACATTGATTATAACGGCTGGAATATAGACGGCGACTGGCTTGAGTGGGATTATAACATCCGTGACTCTGCCGGTCGTTACATAGCTTGTGTATCCAAAGAAATCTGGAACTGGACAGATACCTATGTGCTTGACGTGCAAGACCCACAGGACGCATTGTATGTATTGATGCTTGTTCTTGCCATCGATGCGGAAAAATGCTCAAGAAATAACTGAAAACGCATAAAAATTATCCCGCACTCTGAGGTGCGGGATAATTTTATCTGTCGGTTTAATTTTATGCTGTATTACTTCTTGAACATACCGAAAACGCCTTTCAGCTTTGATTGCGGTGCAGTTCCGTTCAGCTTGTTTTCGGTATTTGTGAGATATTCATTTGCTTCGGTCGCCTGCTCTGATGTTATGCCGAGTTCGGGAAGAAGCTCTGCAAGCTCGTTCCTTGCATTATTGACATCGGTTACTGTGTTGTAAGTCTTGCTCTTCACGAATTTAAGAGCCCTTTCCTTTGCCGCTTCTTCTCTTGTTGCGGCGGTTTTGATAAGTGATACCTTCCTGAACTTTTCGTCAAAATCCACCAGATGCTTTTTGATAATACCTATATACTTATCCTTTACGGGAGTCCTGAGCTGTGACAGCTTATCCTCGATTTCAAGCAAGTTCCTTTCATAGCTCAGTAAAGGCTCATTTTGCGGAGGTGCGACCTTGAACATTGTATTCTGTATCTCCTCAAGCTCCTTTTTGGCGAGGGCGGCATTCTCCCTGTCAGGCAGAACCACTCCGTCAACCGTATTCAGCTTGTCCTCCTGTGCCTGTATGTAATCTGTCGCATCGGTTGCGAGTGTCTTGTCTATACCAAGCTTCGGCAACGTGTCATCAAGCGCCTTTATCGCCTTGTCAACGTCATCATAGGTGCAACCGGTCGGGGCTATGGATTTTACCAGCTTCAATGCTCTTATCTGCGCCGCCTGCTGACGTGTTTCAGCCTTTGAAAACGCTCCTGTCGTCTTGAAGGTCGTATCAAACTTTGTTATATAATCGTCAATAATCGCAATATACTTATCCTTTACGGGCGTCTTGTAACTTTCGAGCTTTGCCTTTACATCGAACAGCTTCTGCTCATAATCGAGAAGAAGATCGGGATTCGGTTTCGGTACATCGCTCATTATAGCGGTGATCTCCGCAAGCTCGGCTCTTGCCGCTTCAGCTTCTTCCTTGCTGTTGAAAGCAATTCCGTCAACGGTATTGACATTGAGATAGCATTGTCTGAATAGCTCACTAACCTGCTCTGCTTCCTCAAAGGTTATTCCGACCGTTAACAGAAATTCATCGACCTTCTGCCTTGCATCAATCAGATCCTGCTCGGTGTAACCCTTGGGAATCACGCTCTTTGCAAAATTCAGCGCTCTTTGTGCCGCCGCTTCTTTTCTTGTTTCATACACCGTAAATCCTACCGTACGGAATGTTGTGTCGAACTTTGCCTTGTATTGCTCGATAATTGCGATATACTTGTTTTTTACGTCAGTTTCATAAGATTCCAGCTTCGCCTTTGTTTCATCGAGCATTTTCTCATAAGGAAGAACGCTGTTCTTGTCAGGCTTCGGCACGGCATTTACTATTGCCGTTATCTCGTTAAGCTCTGCGGTAGCCTTTAAAGCCTCTTCCCTGTTTGCAAACTGTATTCCGTCAATTACGCAAAGGTTCTTTTCGACCTCGTCCAGATAAGCGTAAGCGTTTTCCGCCTGTGCCTCGGTTATACCGAGATGCGACAAACGCTCGGTCAGCATCTTAACAGCGTTGTCACGCTCTTCAAAAGATGTTATTCTCATGCCCTTTACATATTCAAAGGCTCTTATTGCCCCCGCTTCCTCTCTCGTCAGGCTATGGTCGAATTTTCCCTCTTTTCTGAAAAGCCTGTCGAAATCGGAAAGTAATGCGTCTATACTTTCAAGATATTTATCCTTAACTTTTGTTTTGAACGAATCTATCTGCTTTCTCTTTTCGATAAGGTCGTTTTCATAATCAAGGTCAGACTTGTCGGTCGGCTTTGTAACCGTTTCAAATATCGCCGTAATCTGCGGAAGTTCTTCTCTTGCAAGGTCCGCTTCCGCTCTTGAATCCATAAGAACGCCGTCTACGGTGCAATAAAGGTCGTTGAAATATTTAAGACGTTCTTCCACTATATTCCTTGCCTGTACAATCTGTACGGTACTGAGCCCTATCTTTGCGGCATACTCCTCCATAAGTCCCTTGCACTTCACGGCATCTTCTTCGGTTTCACCGATATTATCGTTTACAAAGCGAGCAAGAATATCGTTCTTGATGTCGAATATATTCACGCCGAAAAATTCGGAGAATTTTCCTATGGAGTCATCCTCATCGCCCATTGTATCAATCAGCTTTGAATAAAAACTGTCCTCGTAAGGATCAAGCTCGAATATCTGTACTATGAAAGCATCTCTCTTTTCGGGGGGAAGACTTATAGACATCATATTGTTGAACATAGCCTGTGCTTTCTGCGTATCAGCCGCACTCACAGTACCGTCAAACTTTATTGCGGTGTTCTTCTCTACTATATCAAGCAGTAATAAATGCAGATTGAAGCAGGAATCATAAACACTGTTCACCATATCCTGACGAAGACTCATTGTGTTAAAAAGTTCCTTTATCTGTGAACGTGCATAGCTGCGGCTCATCATATTTCCGACCGCATTAACAAGGCTGTACGCTATACCCTCGGTGATATTCATTGCCGTTGCATCAAGCTGATTTGACCAGGCGTTTATGGCATTTCCGCCGAATGTAGCCGACTGCCAGCGAGGCCTGCTCTCTTTTCTCAGTTCTCTTGCATATTCGGCATCGTTAAGATCGGTAAGTATCTTTTCATACTTTTTGTCAATGACCTTGAATGCTTCTGTGAATTCGTCAAAATACACACCGTCAAAAGCCATATTCACAACAGCATCTTTGTCTATTGTATAAATATCCACGCTGATTATATCCTGTATCAGCTCGAGCAGAGCCTTTTCAATACAGTATACAAAAGCGCTCGGAGCATTGTTTATAAGATCGTCAAGATCCTCAAACTGCTCGTTTATCTCTGCAAATTTCGTCTGCGCTTCAAGAGCCAGTTCCTTGTACTTGTTTCTGATAATGTTATAAATGTTCCTGTCAGGAGTAATTGTAAACGGAACATTGCAGAACTGAGTTTTCAGTTCATGATTTTCACTTTCGATAATACTTTTTAAATCTCTCGCTTGCATCTGATTTCCTCCGTTTAAATATTGACAGCCTTGCGGCTTTACTGCATACGAAACGTGTATTTTGATATAACCGATATAAAATTTGCACATTCCGTTTATTATTTTTCATATTATCACACAACAAATATATTTTCCACCGTCAAATTCCACGCAAAATTCAAAGCGATGCGTCATATCGGCTGTAAACCCAATCGGTCAGCTCAAATACATAGTAAACAGCAACTAAATCAATATTTGCAGAGATGCAAAACCGACAGAGCAAGCGATGCTAAACATCCATTTTCAAAAATATATAGTTTTTTGGACAGACTGCAGACGTTGAGAAACGCACGCAGACAAGGAAACCGCCCCGACAGGCGTACAAAGGTACGTCGAGGGGCGGTTGACGCAGTAAGCAAAAATGCTTTCGCACAGCCGTTTTTTACGGCTGTGCGAAATTCTTTTACTTATCCTATTTTAATTTTGTATCAGATAATTTATCTGCATTTTTGCGGTGCGTGGGTTTATCGACAGTCTGAGGCAGAGCCGCAGCTCTGCCTTTCGTATTTCTGTCCGGTTATTCTTTAATAAAACTGTAACCGTTATCTGTCTTTTCAACCTTAAAAAGCCTTAACACCAGCTGATATTGTTGTGGATAGCAATCAAGCAAATTTATCTGTACAGCCGCAACATTGAGCGTCAGCTCATTCATATCATACATTCCGTACACTTTAGGCAGATATTGATACATTCGATCGTCAAGATATGCCCTGTTTTCTTCTGTCAATGCCTCAAGTTTGCTGTTTATTGTATCATCGGTACAGAATATGTTGTTTTCGTCAAGAGCTGATATGATTTCACGGTACTCTTCATCGCTCAGTTCTGTGCTTATAATTTCGTTATACGTTTGTTCATCACAAAAAAGAGCGTTGAAATCATCGTATTTTTCTAAATACATTTTCTTGTCAAGCCGCTCCGATGACATTGCAACATAAGGTTCAAGCTCATCTGTAACCAATCCGCAGGTCGTTATCGGTTTTTCTTTTGTCACACTGCATCTCAGTCCGTTTTCGGTATTGATGAAAACGTAAAAGTCAAGCGAAAAACTGTATCTTGCCGAATCAATCATCTCCGGAACAGCGACAAAGCAATATATCACACTCGGATCAACATTATCATATATAATCAGATACTGACCGAGTTCAACACTGTGAGGAGGTGTACCTTTTTCACCGAGCCCATGATCTTTCGATATACAGAGTTTGCCGTCAACTTCCGCATAATAATACGGTATAAAAGACTTGAAATCATCATAATCAAAGCCTGTGTACAGTTCGCTTGCCGCATCATAAAAGCCTTTCATATCCGAAAAACCGAAAAATTCCGGATCAGCTTCGAAATATTCACCGTTTATCAGATTTTCCCGCGTGAATTTCTCTATATCTTCCGATGTTGACAAATCCTTTGCACCTTTTATTGCATAATATCCTGAACCGAAATCCACGATATTGTCAAACAGCCACTGCCTTTTGACCCTGTCGATAATTTCGTTACTTATTGCTTCATCGGTACATAATTTAAAATCGTCAAAGTCGTTTATAAAATCAAACCTTACCGTGCTATACTCATAATGATACGGTCCGTATTGCTTGCCTATTTCCGCCCAGAATTCCTTGTCGTTACGCACCTGCGCCTTTAAGGTGCTTATATCGGGATATATCGTATTATTATCGTTTGCGGAACTGTTGTCGGCGTGTGATGGATTTTCGTCCACCTTGCTTCCCACGTCCGAAACATCGGATTTGTTGTCATTCACTCTGCTTGCAGAAGCATCGACAGCGCTGTCAGCGCCCGATGAACTTCCGCTGACAGTATAATCAATACCGTTGCCTTTTGTTACAAAGTGTACGCCGACTGCCGCCGTTCCGACAACCAATACTGCCGCAGCCGCAACCGATGTGTAGCGAATAACCTGATGTCTTAAATCCGTCTTTACCTTACTGCTTTCTTCTATACGTCTGAAAATATCTTTTTTCTGCTTTTCCGTAGGATCGATTTTCTCAAATTCGTTTCTGATACTCATACTATACTCCTTTCCGAGCCTAAATGCTCTTTTAAACGCTCTCTCGCTTTCTGCAGCCGTGAGCGCACCGCCGATGCGCTTATGTGAAGCATACTGCCGATTTCTTTACTGTTATAGCCGTCACAATAGAACAGATACACGGGTACCTTAAGATCATCGGGAAGAGCCGACAGTTCAATCATTACATCGCTTGCCGCAGAGCTGTCATTCACTGCAATATCTCCTGTCGGTGATTCACGCCGCCTGCTGTTCGCCCTGAGCATATTCTTGCATACGTTCTGAGATACCCGTATCAGCCACGCTTTTTCATGCTCGGTACTTTCAAAGCGCTTTTGCTTTTCAATCAGTTTCATAAAAGTATTATGTACTGCGTCCTCAGTATCGTGTACATTTCTGAGGTACATAAAGCACACTCTGTACACTGTGACAAAGTGCCGCTCATATATTTCTCTTATATTTTCAGAAGAATAATCCGTCATAAAACCCCTCCCTTTTTTCTTTTTGTCGGAAATGTACATCTTCATACATAATACACCACGGCGAAGATAAATGTCCATACAAAAATCTATTATTTTGCAAATTTGGTGTGGCGCTAAAAATTCGCACCACATTTTTGTTAATATTGCCAAAATAAGCGGTGAAATATTGCATTTTTTTACCGCAAGTGCTATAATAAAAATGCTAACTAAAATTGTACCTTTTGCAAGGGTACGGAATCGAGGCAGACACTTATGAAATCTATCAGCAAAAAAATGACACTGTTTACAGTATTACTTATAATCATCTCGCTTCTTGTGGCGACATTTGCATCTGTAGGAATCATTTACAGCACTACAAAATCGTTGACCGATCAGACGCTCACAGAAACGGCTAAAGTAGCCGCAGACAGAGTTTCCTGGGAACTGAAATCAATGCTTAATGTCGCAATACAGGCGGGCTGTAACCCAAAATTATCATCGGTAGTATATTCCAATGGTCAGAAGCAAAGCGAAATCGACTCGATTGCTTCGACCTTTGGTCTTGACAGAGGAACTGTGATTGATAAAAACGGTCAGGCGTCAAACGGCAACGAATATTCCGACCGTGAATATTTCAAGGCGGCTCTTGAGGGCAAAACAACAATAACAGAGCCTATGATAGGCAGGTCAAACGGTAAGATAAGCGTTATAATTGCCGCTCCTTTATGGAAGAACGGCGTGCTTAATTCGGAAGTTGAGGGCTGTGTATATTTCGTGCCTAACGAGGAATTTCTGAATGATATTGTCCGCACGCTCAAGATAAACGAAAACGGCGCTTCATACATAATCGACAAGAACGGTAACACGATCGCTGATTTTGATATGCAGCTTGTCAAGGACGGAGAGAACATACAGAAAAAAGCCGAGGAAGATTCAAGCTATGCGGCACTTGCTCAGACACACGAAAAAATGGAGGCCGGTGAAACAGGCTCAGCCGAGTACACATCAAACGGCATCGCAAAACATATAGGATATGCACCCATACCCGAAACAAACGGCTGGTCTATCGCAGTAACAGCATACAGCAGCGATTATACCATACATTGTCTTAAGGGACTTCTGGTGCTTGCAATAATCTGTGCAGCGTCAGCAATAGCAGGCGGTATAATCGCAGGACTTATCAGCCGTAAGATAGGCAAGCCCATAAAGCTCTGCGCTGAGCGTATCGAAAAGCTCTCCGAGGGCGATCTTACAAGTCCTGTACCTATGGTTAAATCACACGATGAAGTCAAGATACTCGCAAAGTCTGCCGCAAAGGTAGTAAATGAACAAAATGCTATGATCAGCGATATCGGCAATATCCTGAGCAATATGGCTCATGGCAACTTTAATGTGCACAGTAAAGATGCAGATAATACATACCGAGGCGATTACAAGGTACTTATTGAATCTGTAAGAAATATCAACACAAAGCTCAATGATACTTTAAGCCAGATAAGCATCGCAGGCGATCAGGTATCCAGCGGTTCACAGCAGGTATCTGCAGGCGCTCAGTCACTCGCTCAGGGTGCTACCGAACAGGCGGCATCTGTAGAAGAGCTTGCCGCTACTATCCACAATATCAATGCTCATATTGAGGCTACAACGGAAGATTGCCAGAAAGGCAGACAGCTTGTTGATGAAACAGCCGAGTATATCAGTGCGGCTAATAACAAGATGAACAGCCTTACAAGTGCTATGCAGGATATCAGCGATGCTTCGGCAGAGATAAGCAAGATTATCCAGACTATCGAGGATATTGCGTTCCAGACAAATATTCTTGCACTCAACGCCGCAGTTGAAGCCGCAAGAGTAGGTGAAGCCGGCAAGGGATTTGCCGTAGTTGCCGATGAAGTAAGAAACCTTGCAGGTAAATCTGCCGATGCGGCTCATGATACGACTGTTCTTATCGAACGTGCAATTGCCGCTGTTGAAAACGGTAACAATATCACAAATGAAACCGCTCAGGCTGTTGCCGAGGTTGAAGCAAGATCGGGCGGTGTCAGCGACATCGTAAACAAGATTGCAGGTGCAAGCCTTGAACAGACGGATATGGTAAAGCAGGTCAATATAGGCGTAGAACAGATTTCAAATGTTGTACAGACAAACTCGGCTACTGCCGAAGAAAGTGCCGCCGCATCCGAAGAGCTTTCGGCACAGGCACAGACGCTTCAGAAGCTGGTAAGTCAGTTCTCCTTCAAGGATGAAGAATAAAAAGATACAGCAATAAAAATGACCCTCGTATGTTTATACGGGGGTCACATCGTGTCGGAAAAGTATTTTTCAACACGCTGAAGACGTTGAGAAACACACGCAGACAAGGAAACCGCCCCGACAGGCGTACAAAGGTACGTTGAGGGGCGGTTGACGCAGTAAGCAAAAATGCTTTCGCACAGCCGTTTTTTACGGCTGTGCGAAATTCTTTTTATTTATCGGATTTTTAGTTTGCTCCGATTTTCTTTTCTGCATTTTTGCGGTGCGTGGGTTTATCGACAGTCTGCGACCCTCGTATATTTGTACGGGGGTCAACTTGTCAATGAACCAACAAAAATGATATTTCCGATACCAAGCGGAAAGCTGTACCATAAAACGTACACGATTCCGTGTCGGTCTTGTATTACTTAATTGGGCATGTTATAATATTATTAACACAAAGCCTTATAAACAGGCGGAAAAGAGGAACACATGAAAATAGCGGTAACTTACGACAACGGACAGATTTTTCAGCACTTCGGACACACCGGAACATTTAAAATTTATGAAATCAGCAATCACGAAATAACAAATGAAAGTATAGTCCCGACACTTGACAGCGGACACGGCGCACTTGCAGGCTTTCTCAAAATCAATGGTGTTGATACGCTTATCTGCGGAGGAATCGGCGATGGTGCTAAAAATGCGCTTGCTAACGCAGGTATAACTCTGTATGCCGGCGTTACAGGCAGTGCGGACGATGCGGTAAAAGCGCTGCTTTCCGGCACTCTTGTTTTTAATCCGAATGTTCATTGCTCGCACCATGACGGCGGACACAGCAATCATACTTGCGGAGAAAACGGCTGTAAACACTGACACCGACTGCTGAAAATTTCACGAAATATATATTTTACCTATAGGAGAGATACTTATGAAACTTTTACACTTGTCTGACCTTCATCTCGGAAAACGCTTACACGAATATTCAATGACAGAGGATCAGGAATATATTCTGCACCGTATAATCGAGATAGCAGACGATGAAAAGCCCTATGGAGTAATGATAGCAGGAGATATATACGACAAATCCGTACCAAGCACCGAAGCGGTCACTCTGTTTGACAATTTTCTAAGTGAGCTGTGCCGACGCAGCATCAGAGTTTTCTGCATAAGCGGAAACCACGACTCCCCCGAAAGAATAGCATTCGGCTCAAGAATAATGGATAACAACGGAATCTATATGTCGCCGGTTTATGACGGAAAGGTTGAACCGATACCGCTTAAAGACGATTACGGAGAGGTCAATATTTATATGTTGCCTTTTATTAAACCGATTCATGTACGGCATATATTTGATGACGATAAAATAGTAACATACAACGACGCAGTTTCCCGTGCGGTAAAAGAAATGGATATTGATACGGATAAACGTAATATACTTATTACGCATCAGTTTGTTACCGGGGCTGTACGGACAGAATCGGAAGAGCTGTCGGTAGGCGGTACAGATAACGTTGACGTATCGGTATTTGATAAATTCGATTATGTTGCGCTCGGACACCTTCACGCTCCTCAGAACTGCGGAAAAAGCACTGTAAGATACTGCGGAACTCCGCTTAAATATTCGTTTTCAGAAGCTCAAAACAAAAAATCGGTAACAATAGTCGAAATATCCGAAAAAGGTAATACCTCCTACCGCACAACCGAGCTTGTACCGCTTCGTGATATGAAAGAAATCAAGGGTAAATATTCTGAAATAACAAGAATGGATTATTACTTTGGCACAACATTCCAGGAGGATTATCTGCACATCACACTGACGGACGAGCAGGACATTCCGGAGGCGGCAGGAAGATTGAGAGCGATATATCATAATCTGATGAAGCTTGATTATGATAATCACCGCACAAGAACAGACAATACCGTCCCGGCTGTTAATAATATTGAACAAAAAACGCCTATCGAACTTTTTGCTGAATTTTACAAACTGAGAAACAACGATGAAATGAGCGAAGAACAGAGAAAATATGCACAAAAACTGATTGAAGAAGTGTGGGAGGAAGACTGATGCTACCAAAAAGACTTACCTTATCGGCGTTCGGACCTTATGCCGACAAAACCGTTCTTGAGCTTGACAAACTCGGAAACAAAGGACTGTACCTTATAACAGGCGATACGGGCGCAGGAAAGACAACAATTTTCGATGCAATTACTTATGCCCTCTACGGCAAAACGAGCGGCTCAAACAGAAAGCCGGAAATGATGCGATCAAAATATGCAAAAACGGAAACTCCGACCGAAGTGGAATTTCTGTTTTCGTATAACGGAAAAGATTACACCATAAAAAGAAATCCCGAATACGATCGTCCAAAGACCCGTGGTGAAGGTTTGACAAAGCAGACTAAAAGCGTAACATTGGAAATGCCGGACGGAAGAATAATTACAAAAGAAGCCGATGAAACCATAAAAAATATAATCGGTATAGACTATGACCAGTTCGTGCAGATTGCCATGATCGCACAAGGCGATTTTCTGAAACTGCTGCTTGCCGGAACCGACGAGCGACAGACAATACTAAGAAAACTCTTTTCAACAGGAAACTACCAGCGTCTTCTTGAAAGGATGAAGCAGGATAAAGCAAAACTTGAAGACGAAAGGAAAATGCTTGCCGGACGTCTTTGCGATAATCTCAGACGTATAACGGTACAAGACGATGATGAACTACGCGTTGCCATAAACGAAGCAATCAATACAAACACCGCAGACGAAGAATTCATTATGCGTGTCAAAAAGCATTCTGAGCGAGATGCGCAGGAAGTCGCAGACTGCGAACGGGAAAAAATCATAATTGAGAACGAATTGAGCAATATAACGGTCGCACTCACAAAGCAGGAACAGCGTGAAAAATTCGTGCAGGAAATAAATCGCCGTACTTCTGAACTTGAAGCAAATAAATCCAGGCTTGAAGAAGCCGCAAAAATTCGCAGTGAGCTTTCGGAATATTCGACCATCACAGAAGAAAAAAAGAAAAAAATCACTCTGATTACCGAGCAACTTGCAAAATACGATGAGCTTGACAAACTGTTTGCCGATATTCAACAACTTTCGGAAAAAATCAAAAACGAAAAGCAGCGTTCCGAAGAACTGACAAATAAGAAAAACCGGTGCGAAATCGAACTTGAAAAACTTCATTCAGAGATGAAATCTCTTGAAAATGCAGGCGAAAACAAGCAGAAGCTCGAAAGTGAAAGGGAAAAAGCAGTACAGTATAAAGAAAGCCTTACAGATCTGCTTAGAAAAATTAACGATTTAAATTCGTCACAAGAACGTTTAGCCGTTCTGCAAAGCGATTATAAAGAGCTTTCGGCTGAAAGTGAAAAGCTGAGAGCCCTCTACAACGCAATGAACAAAGCCTTCCTTGACGAACAGGCAGGAATAATCGCAAAAACTCTTGAAGACGGAAAGCCTTGCCCAGTATGCGGCTCGTTATCGCACCCCTGCCCTGCCGGAACCGCCTGCGATGCTCCGTCAAAAGATGAACTTGAAGCGGCGGGTCAAAAGGCAGAAAAAGCAGAAGAGGCAACCGCCTCCAAAAGCGAAGAGTGTTCAGCAATACAAGCATCATGCCTTGAAAAAGAAGATACTATTTATCATACTGCGAAAACGCTGTTGAATAGCTCGGTTTCCGAAAAAACAAGCGTGCAGGATATAAAAATCCGTATCGAACGGGAATACGGAGCAAACTCGTCAAAGATAAAAGTTCTGGAAGGCGAAATACTAAACGAGCAACGCAATATAAACCGCAAAGCCGAGCTCGAAAATCTGATACCCGTCAAGCAAAGTAACATCGAAAGCATTGCTGACAGGCTGGCAGAAACAGAAAAGCAAACAGCAGCAGATAGTTCTTCATATAAAGAAAAGAAAGAGCAATACGAAAGAGAAAAGGACAAGCTTGAATTTTCAAGCAAAAAATCAGCACTTCAAAAAACAGAAGAGCTTGAAAACGACATAAAAACGGCAAACCAGAGAATAAAGGAGAACGACGAACAATACCACAGGTATGATAAAGAGGTTAAGGCTCTTACCGAAACGGTTGATCAGCTTACCTGCCAACTGAACGAGATTGCAAAGGAAGATGTAACTGAGCTTATTTCAAAACAGAATATGCTCACACAAAAAAGAAAAGGAAACGAAGACAGAATACTTCTTTTGAAATCACGCAGGCAGAATAACGAAAAAGTCATTTCTGATATAGAATCGCTGTCTTCCGACATTGAAAAGAACAGGCATGAATCAGACGTAAAATTGCCGCTTTACAACACGATCAGCGGCGATATAAACGGTAAAGAAAAAATAAGCCTTGAAACGTATGTACTCACGGCATATTTTGACCGTATAATAGTAAAAGCCAACACAAGACTTATGAATATGTCGGACGGACAGTATGAACTGAAACGGCGTGAAGAAGGCGGAAAAAAATCAAAAAGCGGACTTGAGCTTGATATCATCGACCATTACAACGGAACAGAACGTGATGTCAGAACGCTCTCCGGCGGCGAATCATTCAAAGCGTCGCTGTCGCTTGCACTCGGGCTGTCTGACGAAATACAGTCAAGCGCAGGAGGCGTCAAGCTTGACACTATGTTTGTTGACGAAGGCTTCGGTTCACTTGACGGTGACTCATTGCGAAAAGCGATAGATACACTTATGACACTTGCGGACGGAAACAGATTGATTGGTATAATTTCACATGTTGCCGAGCTTAAAGAGCGCATCGACAAGCAGATAGTGATCAGAAAGCAGGCTATAGGCGGAAGCACCGCAGAAATAACGATGTAGCACCTATTAAGATTGGCAGCAGGCACACAACGCAAGATATGGATAAGCAAAATCCGGCATTGTAAAACGATGCCGGATTTTTTCTCACTTTATCTGCGATTGGAGAATATCAAGTATTTCGCCAAACCGCTGGAAATGTACTATTTCTCGCTCACGCAGGAATTTAATAACATTACTTACATCGGGATCATCACACGCTCTGAGTATATTATCATAAGTGGCTCTTGCCTTTTGTTCTGCCGCAAGATCCTCGTGCAAATCCGCAAGCGGATCGGCTTTACTTTGAATATATGCCGCCGTAAAAGGCACACCGCCTGCATTTGAAGGATATACGGCGTTTGCGTGATCCATATAATATGCGCCTACTCCGTACCTGTCAAAGCTCTTTGCGCCCTCGCCGGTAGTAAGCTGAGATACGATCGAACCTATCATTTCAAGATGAGATAGTTCTTCGGTACCGGAATCATTCCCGGAATGATCCCCTATATCCGTACAACATCGCCGGCCACTACACTGTACGTTTCTCCTCTTCCGTATGTTCTGAAAGCTGTCGAAAAAGGTTTTTCAATACCTTCAAAATATACCGTCAAAGTTCCGTGGGAATATATCACACGGCTTATAAAACACCATATAAATTCATCTGTAAAGCACAGCAATTCACGGGTACGCCGTATAATGCCGTCGTTCGCCGAAACGTCCGATTCAACCTTTATAGTTGCTTTCAGCTGCGCTATCTGCCTGTCATATAGTGCTTTCTGTCCGAGCAGTTCATCGGCTGTTATCAATCCGTCAAGCATAAGATCAACCGCACGTTGTTTCTTATCGGTAAGTGTTTTTATCCTTCGCTCTGTTTCAGCGTTATCCGGACGTTTTTCATGGCACGACAGCCTTTCGGTCACTTCTTTGATAATTCTTGCCTTATCGCAAGGTATGCTGTCAAGAATACGCTTTATGCAAATTTTCATTGCTTTAACGTTAAGCGTCTCATTATTGCATTTTGTGCCGTTCATTCTTCCGGAGCAACGAAGAGCATGATATATACTGCCATCTTTAAGCTTCTTAACCCTCGATACCATAACATTTCCGCACACTCCGCAATATACTTTTCCGCTGTATAAATAGCGGTCGCTGTGGCGATTAGCTGCCGTAGGTGCTCTGCGTTTCAGTTCGTCCTGCGTTTTTTCCCACAGCAAGCGGTCAATAATCGGTTCGTGGTGATCACGGATATATATTCTCCCGTCTTTGTTGCACTTTTTCTTATGAGTAAGGAAATCGGGGGTACAGGTCTTTTTTTGCTCGAGATCCCCTGCGTATTTTTCATTGCGCAGAACTTTACGGATAAATGCACCGCTCCACTTTCCGCCGTTCACGGCGGGGATATTCTCCGAATTAAGTTCGTTCGCAATACTATCCGCACCTTTGTGCAAAACTGTATACTCGGTAAAAATCCTTTTAACCGTTGCCGCCGTGCGTTCGTTGATTTTTATTTTTCCGCCTGTTACGTCATACCCCAGACAGCTTCTGCCGAACACAACACCCTGTTCCATTTTCCGCTGTTGCCCCCATTTGACCCGTTCGGATATCTTACGGCTTTCCTCCTGCGCTATAGTCGCCATTATCGAAAGTCTGAGTTCACCGTCGTTGTCCCTCGTATCAATATTATCGTTTATAAATATAACTCCTATGCCTTTATCTCTGAGAATTCTTGTTATTTTAAGCGTATCAACGGTATTTCTCGCAAAACGGCTTACTTCTTTTGTAAGTATGATATCAATTTCTCCGCTGAGTGCAAGCCGTATCATTTCATTGAACCCACGGCGGTGAGCGGTTGTCGTTCCGCTCGCACCCTCATCGTAAAACACCTTTACAAGAGTCATTGTATCGGAGCTGTCGATATATTCCCTGAAAAAAGCTCTCTGTGAAATAAGCGAGCCTGCCTGCTCCGCTCTGTCGGTCGATACACGGCAATATGCCGCCGCACGCAATTTAACCATTTATAATATAAACCGCATCTGCGTAACCTTCATCACATAACCGGTTTACAACGGCTTCAATTATAAGCCGTGTCATTTGTTCAAGCTCGGTTCTGCTGATATCCATAAAAACACCTCCGGAATAAAATATTCCTGCAATGTTTGTACATATTCCGATAGCTTTTTACAATGCACAGCGTTATAACAACACAGGCATAGAGATGAACTAAGCTGTATCGCCAATCAGCCGGCACGGAAAATATAAATTGAAACGGGAATTTACGGTTTATTAACACCGGGTTTAAAATATTGTATTAAACTTTTAAGGTAAATTGTCAAAAGCGATAAAATTACAAAAATGACTTGACATCAGCCTGCAGTTAAGGTATAATATTTAATTGCATAGGCGCAAGACAGGCACACATCGGTGCCGAGTAATAACAGGAGGAAGAAAGAAATGAAAAGAACATACCAGCCTAAGAAGCTCCAGAGACAGAAAGAACACGGATTCAGAAAAAGAATGTCTACAAGAAACGGACGTAAGGTTCTCGCAAGAAGACGTGCAAAGGGCAGAAAGCACTTAAGCTACTGATTCTGTCAATGAATGAGTATGCAAAGAAATACGTCTGCATAAAAAAGGACAAGGAATTCAGATTCCTGTTCAAAAAAGGTGACAGTATTGTTACCGATGCATTCGTATGCTACGCAAGGGAAAGCAAGAGGCGGGTAAACCGCATAGGAATCGTTACAGGCAAGAAGGTCGGCAATGCCGTAAAACGCAGTCGTGCCAGAAGAGTCATAAGAGAAGCGTTCCGCCTTATTGAACCCCTGCTCCGTGAAAAGACACAAAAAAGATACGACTTTATTTTCGTTGCAAGAGCAAAAACTCCTGCGATGAAATCGACAGAGGTATATCTTCGGATGGAAAAGCAACTGATGAAAAGATATGCCATACCGGCGAATAATCAACCGGACAAAATACAAAAATAAAATGAAATATGTACTTTTATTTTTCGTAAAGATATACAGAATGACTTTGTCAAAATGGCTGCCTCGTTGTTGCCGCTTTACTCCGAGCTGTTCGGAATATGCGATGATCGCACTCCGCCGCTTCGGTGCGGTAAAGGGCAGCTATTTGGCTATACGGAGAATTATCAGATGCAACCCTTTTTCTGAGGGCGGCTATGACTATGTACCCGAGCAATTTTATTTTTTCAAAAGGACCAAGCCGTAATATCGGCACTACTAACGGAGGGTGATTTCCATAGATTTCTTATACACCATAATCGGTACGCCTCTCGGCTACATTATGTGGCCTATTTATCTTCTTTTACAGAATTTCGGTTGGGCGATACTGATATTCACTGTAATAGTCAAATTAGCAATGCTGCCGCTTCAGATAAAGCAGCAGAAGAATATGGCGTTTTCTCAGCTGTTTGCTCCTAAGGTAAAGGAGATACAGCAGAAATACCGCAACAACCGTGAAAAGCAGGCAGAAGAAATGCAGAAGCTGCAGGCACAGGGCTATAACCCTGCCGGCGGCTGCGGACCTCTTGTTCTGACAATGATAATACTGTTCGGTGTCATCGACGTTGTATATAAGCCCATGACACACATGGAGCATCTGTCATCATCGGATATTTCAAATGTAATAACGGTTGCAAAAGAAACCGAATACACGAAGATTTTCCTTAATGAATACAACAAGCAGGATAAGGAAATCATTGATAAGTATCTCAGCGGCGATAAGAACATAATCTATGTAACAGCAGAAAACGGCCAACTGAATCACGAGTACAAGGATAACGAAGAGTACAAGACAAAGTATGAGGAGAAAGATCCATCTGCCGATCAGCTTACTATCGAACAGATAAATAAGTACGGCTCGTTATTTGTAACATCAGATGATGCTTATACGCAGTTTACAGGCGATAATTCAAGACTTACAGCTGAAACAAAGAACAGACTTGCGGCTGTTGCAGGCAAGTACAAGGGTATGCAGAAGGAGCTTCTTGCTCTGCAGGTTTATGAGCAGTATCCTGATACCTTTAAATCGTGCGATGAAAGCGTGCTGTCAAACGATGTAAAGGGCAGACTTGCATCACTGTCACACAATATGATGTTCTGCGGTCTGAACTTCGGTTCAACACCTAAGCTTGCTTTCGAGCCGCTGATAATCATACCGATATTTGCGTTCGTTCTTTCTCTTGTACAGACTGTACTTTCCCAGTATCTAAACAAGAAGAACAATCCCGAAATGGCAAACGCAGGCGGTGCTGGTATGAAGGTAATGCTTTATCTCATGCCCTTATTCTCACTTTGGATTTCGTTCAGCGTTCCTGCCGGAGTAGGTTTCTACTGGGGTGTCAACTATGCGCTCGGCATTGTGCAGTCACTGGTAATGCAGAAGCTGTACAGCCCTGAAAAGCTCAGAGCCGAGGCTGAAGAGAAGATGAAGGAAAGAAAGCTCAAGGAAAGACAGGTCACAACGACCGCTGTTGTTACAGATGCCGATACAGGCGAAGAAAAGACCGTAACAAAGACAGAAACACTTTCACAGAAGGAAATCAACAGACGTAAGCTGGCGGCGGCAAGAAAAGCCGATGCCGAAAAATACGGCGAAGAATACCACGAAGAAGACGACGATTGAGAATCGACGGAAAGGACAGACTTATGAAAAAGATATATACAGGTAAGTCACTTGACGAACTCAAGGCGCTTGCCATATCAGAAATCAAGGAACTCGGCGTTGATGAAGCTGACATAAAGATAACCGTAGTTGAAGAACCTGTCAAGAAGCTGTTCGGCAAGAAGGGCGACTATAAGATAGAGGTTGAATTCGAAACTGTTACCGAAGCCGCTCCTGCTGCTGCCGATGAAACGGCTCCGGCAGAAGCCGCTGAAGCCGCTCCTGCCGTAACAGATGCTGACCACACAGAAAAGGTAGCTATGGCTGCGGCTTATCTTGAAAAGGTTCTTACCGCTCTCGGCGTTGAGGACTTCAAGGTAAACATAATCGAAAAGGAAGACATAACTGTCCTTGATATAGTAGGCGAAAAGCTCGGTATCGTAATCGGCAGAAGAGGCGAAACACTCGACTCTTTACAGTACCTTGCAATTCTTGCAAGCAACCGTCACGATGAGCCTTACTGCCGTATCACAGTTGATTGCAACGGCTACAGGGATAAGAGAGAGGAAACTCTCAAGTCGCTTGCAGAGCGTACCGCTAATAAGGTGCTTCGTCAGGGCAGACGCATTACCCTTGAGCCTATGAATCCTTATGAGCGCCGTATCATTCACAGCAAGGTCGCTGAGATTGAAGGCGTATACAGCAACTCTATAGGCGAAGAACCTTACAGAAAGGTCGTTATCTCGGCTTCTCAGCCCCACAGAGATAACAACAGAAGAAACGACCGCAAGGGCGGAAGAAGAAACGGCAACGGTGCAAATCGCTCATACAAGCAGAGTACCGGTTTCTCGACTTCTTTTGAAAGAGAGTACAAGCGTTCGCAGACTGCTGTTGAAAATACTGCGTCAGATGCAGGCGAATTCTCTAAGGAAGCGGTTGAAACAGAAAGAAACGCTACGCTTTACGGCAAGATTGAGCTTTAAGACTTGCAGAAATCAACGGTTTTTCAATGGTTTTTACGCAATTTTGAATTATCGCACAGGCAAACTTTCAAAATTTGTGCAAAATGACATATTGACAAATCAGCCGACATAGTGTATTATAATAACTGTAATCAGAAACGAGGACGTTTTGAGGGATCAAAGCGTCCTTTTCTTATTTTTCAAAGAACATCTAACGAAAGTAGGAGGAAAAGGAAAATGGCAGAGAAAACTTATGATGTAACGGAGCTGTTCGGCTCGGACGTGTTCAACGAGGCAGTAATGAAGGCACGACTCCCTAAGGCTATCTTCAAGGAGCTGATGAAGGTAATGCACGGTAATGCTGAGCTTACACTTCCCATTGCCGAAGTAGTTGCCAGCACAATGAAGGACTGGGCAGTAGAAAAGGGTGCAACACACTACACTCACTGGTTCCAGCCTATGACAGGTATCACAGCCGAAAAGCACGACAGCTTTATTTCACCTGTAGGTGACGGTACGGTTATTATGGAGTTCTCAGGCAAGGAGCTTATCAAGGGCGAGCCTGATGCTTCATCATTCCCCTCGGGCGGTCTTCGTGCTACATTCGAGGCAAGAGGATACACAGCGTGGGATCCGACATCATACGCATTTATCAAGGATAACACATTATACATACCCACAGCGTTCTTCTCATATTCAGGCGAGGCGCTTGACAAGAAGACACCTCTCTTAAAGTCAATGGACGCTGTATCAAAGCAGGCATTAAGAATTTTAAGACTTTTCGGCAACACCACAGCAAAGAGCGTTGTTGCTACAGTCGGTGCCGAGCAGGAATACTTCCTTGTTGACAAGAAGACATACGATAAGAGAAAAGACCTTATCTTCACAGGCAGAACACTTTTCGGTGCAGCACCTGTAAAGGGTCAGGAGCTTGAAGATCACTACTTCGGCGTTATCAAGCAGAGAGTAAGCGACTATATGAAGGACCTCGACAAGCACCTCTGGGCGCTCGGCGTTTCTTCAAAGACAAAGCATAACGAGGTTGCTCCCGCTCAGCACGAATGTGCTCCTATCTTCGAGTCTGCAAACCTTGCGGCCGATCACAACCAGCTTATGATGGAAATGATGAAGAAGGTCGCTCTTGAGCATAATATGGTATGCTTACTGCACGAAAAGCCTTTCGCAGGCGTTAACGGTTCAGGTAAGCACGATAACTGGGCGCTCTCAACAGATGACGGTCAGAATCTTCTGAACCCCGGCGATTCTCCTATGGAGAACGCACAGTTCTTGACATTCCTTGTCGCAATCATCAAGGCTGTTGACGAATACGCAGATCTGCTCAGACTTTCGGTAGCTACAGCAGGCAACGACCACAGACTCGGCGCTAACGAGGCACCTCCCGCAATCATCTCTATCTTCCTCGGCGAAGAGCTGAACGATGTTATCAATGCGCTTGTTGCAGGTACAAACGTAGAAGCAAAGCACGCACAGTTCGATATAGGCGTAACCTCACTGCCCAAGTTCCCCAAGGATACAACAGACAGAAACAGAACATCGCCTTTCGCATTTACAGGTAATAAGTTTGAGTTCAGAAGTGTTGGTTCTTCACTCAACATTTCCGGTCCCAACATCGTTCTTAACACAATCGTAGCAGAAGAGCTTGAACAGTTCGCCGATGAGCTTGAAAAGGCTGACGACTTCAAGAAGGCTCTTAAGGAACTGCTCGTAAAGACAATAAAGGAGCACAGCAGAGTAATCTTCAACGGCAACGGTTACGATGCCGCATGGGTAAAGGAAGCTACAGAGGTAAGAGGTCTGCCTGAGCTTAAGTCTACAGTAGACGCACTTCCGCACTTCCTTGACGAGAAGAATGTCAAGGTGTTCACAAAGCACAAGGTATTCACAGAAGTTGAAATGCACTCAAGAACAGAGATTCTGCTTGAAAACTACAGCAAGACCATCAATATAGAGGCTCTGACAACAGCAGAGATGGCTACAAAGGAAATTCTCCCTGCCGTTATGGCTTACGAGAAGCAGGTTTGCGATGTACTTCTGTCAAAGAAGAACGCAGGCGTTGCTTATAACCTTGAGCAGTCTATCGCAAACAAGATTGATTCTCTTGCTGAAAGTCTGAACTCCAAGATAGCAGAGCTTGACAGCGTAATAGTTAAGGCACAGGGCATTTCGGATGTTTATGAAGCCGCTAAGTGCTACCACGATGAAGTATTCGCTACAATGCAGAGCCTTCGTGCTGTTGCAGATGAGCTTGAAACAATCGTAGGTGAAAAATACTGGCCCTTCCCGACTTACGAGGAGCTTCTGTTCAACGTATAATTGTAGAGATACGCATTTAAAAACGGCTTAGAGGGATTTTACCCTTTAAGATAATCTGCACCCTTTTCCTATGGCTATGGCACTTCGGTGTCATAGCCTCTTTTCTTTGTAAAAATCTATTCAAAACAGCGATATTTACCGATTTTTCGTCATATTTTCACATTATACGCTTTACAAATCAGTAAAAATGGGGTATACTGTAACAGTCAGATTGAATCGACAAAGCTACGAAAGGAATTTAACAAATGACCGAATATAACGATATACTATACATTGTAGTACCCTGTTACAACGAAGAAGAGGTACTTCACGAAACGTCAAAGCGGCTTAAGGAAAAAATGACAACTCTTATCAACGACAGAAAAATATCCGACAAGAGCCGTGTGTTATTCGTGGATGACGGAAGTAAAGACAGGACGTGGGAGATAATCGAGGAGCTTCACGAAGGCGATGATTTGTTTTCTGGGCTTAAGCTGTCACGCAACAAGGGTCACCAGAACGCTCTTCTTGCAGGCCTTATGACAGCAAAGGACCTTGCGGATATATCAATTTCAATGGATGCAGACCTGCAGGACGATATAAACGTGGTTGACAAGTTTGTAGATAAGTATCACGAAGGCTGTGACATAGTATACGGAGTACGTTCTTCAAGAAAGAAGGACACTGTTTTCAAACGTGGAACAGCAGGAATGTTCTATAAGCTGATGCGGCTTCTCGGTGTCGATATAATCGACAACCACGCCGATTACAGACTTATATCGAAGCGTGCGCTTGAAGCGCTGTCACAGTTTAAGGAGGTCAATCTGTTCCTCAGAGGCATAGTAAAGCAGATAGGCTTCAAGAGCGACATAGTATATTATGAACGCAGTGAGCGTTTTGCAGGAGAATCGAAGTATCCGCTTAAAAAGATGCTTGCTTTTGCGTTTGACGGTATCACCAGCTTTTCGGTAAAACCGATAAGGCTTGTTACCGTAGTCGGATTTTTAGTTTTCCTTGTCAGCGTAGCGATGATAATATACGCTATTGTGCAGAATTGCCTTGGAAATACCGAAGCAGGCTGGAGCTCGCTTATGTGCTCGATATGGTTCTTAAGCGGACTTCAGATAATGGCGCTTGGCATTGTCGGTGAATATATCGGAAAGATTTATACCGAAGTAAAGGCAAGGCCGAAATACATTATAGACAAATTTATAAACAAGCAATAAGAAAAGAGCCGTCGGACTGAAAAAGAACGACGGCTCTCAGCGTGTCGGAAAAGTATTTTTCGACACGCTGCAGACGTTGAGAAACACACGCAGACAAGGAAACCGCTCCGACAGGCGTACAAAGGTACGTTGAGGAGCGGTTGACGCTGTAAGCAAAAATGCTTTCACACAGCCGTTTTTTACGGCTGTGTGAAATTCTTTTTATTTATCAGATTTTTAGTTTGTGCCGGTTTACTTTCCTGCATTTTTGCGGTGCGTGGGTTTATCAATAGTCTGTGAGCCGTCGGACAGGAAAAAACCGACGGCTCTTTGATTTACTTCTTTTTTGAAATTACTTTTTTCAGCTTTTTTCTGCCGTATTTAAGTGACGGGAATGCCTTGTAAAGACGTTTATGCTTTGCTTTAAGCTCGGACAGCTTTTCGTTAAGCTCGTTAAAGCGTGCTGTCAGCTCCTCCCTGCGTTCCGAAGCATTGCCCTTTAATTCACTCAAGCGTTCCGAATTACGTTGTTTAACGCCGTCTGAGGCTGTTTCCAGCTTAGCTTTGAACATATCCGCCTTTCTTTGCATTTCTTCCGCTGTGATTCTGTGTTCCTTTGTAAATTCCACAGCCTGTGCAGTCTTATCGGACAGATCTGAACCGATAGCGTCGGATACGGCGGTAAGCTGTTTTTCAAGGTCGTCTATAAGCCTGATTTCGTTCCTCAGCTTCTTTACCTCGGGGAAGGTCAGTATAACGTCTGTTATTATTGCCGCATAGAACAGGCACAGTGCCGCTATGCCGACAGGCTTCCAGATAAGCCCTACGGCAAAAGCTATCGCAGGCTGTACCACCTTCATTATAAGCAGGCAGGCAAGCCCCCACACGACCGTGAACTGAGGACAGATGTAACCGCCGATGTTGAACTTCTTGTCGCTGTAATCCCACCAGCGTCTGCCGAATAGCTTATCAAGCACAAAGCCCGTTATAAATTCAAGCACGGTCGTAAGAACGGCAGAGCCGGCAAAAAGCAGCAGCCATGAATCCTTTATCGGAGTGAGGCAAACGAGGACCGTTATCAGCCCGAAGCCGTATATAGGACAATATGCGCCGTGCAGCATTCCACGGTTTACAAACTTTCCGTGCCGCACAGTTGCAAAGACAACCTCTCCGCACCAGCCGGCAAACGAGTATATTGCAAAATAGAACAAAAGGTCGTAAAAGTACTCCATTATTACCTCGCAGTTTTTTATTATATTTTACCCCGACTGTCGGCAGGGTAACCTCATAATATGTTCCTTATAATATCGGATTTTACTGCTTGACCTGATACTTATCCTGACTGTTCTGTACCTGAATCGCACTACTGTTGGTAAGGTCGGGATCAACCGTATAGGTCGGTACGCCTTTTATCTCAAAGTTTGACATTATTCTCAGCACTTCTTTCTGATATCTGCTTGATTCGTCAGTCTTTTCTATAAGCTCGCTGAAACCGAGAATCAGCATTGAAACTACAAACGATACAAATATTCCGACACATATTCTTATTACTCCTGCCTGCACCGCAACATTGTTCTTAAATAGCGGTAAAACCAATAAAACCGTTACTATTATCCCCAATATAAAAATGATTACCGAAATAGCCTTTATTATTTTAGCAACGCTGTTCTGCATTTTTGTATCCTCCTTATAAAAAATTGCTCCCGACATAAAGACGAGAGCAATCATATTTACATTTTATTATCAGTTGCCTCTGTTATTCAGAAGTTCAGACAGCTCCGAAAAAGGATCGTCATCTGACATTTCACCTGCGTTAGCGGGTGTTTCAGGGAATACGAGCGATTCGGTAAGTGATTTACCCTCACTCTTCTCGCCGTTATCCTCAGCAGGAGTTGAAGCAAGTACAGTCTTTGCAACAGCTTCGTCTGATGTGATCATGGAATGACCTTCGCTGTCTTTGAAGCAAGTAGCAATTACAGTGATAATCATTTCGTCATTGAGTGAGCTGTCAAGATTAACACCGTGGATAACCTGTACGTCCTTTGCGGCAGACTGAGTAAGCAGCTGCATTACCTTTTCAACATCGTCAAGAGGTGTGTCTTCTGACATTGTGAGGTTTACAAGCAACTTACCTGCATTCTGTATAGAAGTTTCAAGCAGGGGGCTGTTTACAACTTCAGCTACAGCTTCTTCGGCACGATTGTCGCCGTTGCCGTGACCGATAGCCATGTGAGCGTCGCCTGCGTCTTCAAGAGTAGATCTTACGTCCTCAAAGTCGATATTGATAATACCGTCCTGAGTGATAAGGTCTGAAATGCCCTTAACCGCCTGATAAAGTACATTATCAACCATAGCATAAGCAGCTTTGATAGATATATTCTTTTCCTTTATAGTAAGTAATCTCTGGTTAGGTACGATTATAAGTGCATCAACATACTTTCTGAGTTCTGCGATGCCCTGGAGAGCAAGGTTCATCTTGAACTCTCTCTCAAAGTCGAAAGGCTTTGTAACAACACCGACTGTAAGTATACCTTTTTCCTTGGCTATCTGTGCAATAACCGGAGCCGCACCTGTTCCTGTGCCACCGCCCATACCTGCCGCAACAAATACAAGTGAAGCACCGTTGAGCACCTCTGCAATATCATCGCTGTTTTCCTTTGCAGATTCTGCAGCTACGGGAGGCTTTCCGCCTGCTCCACGACCTTTAGTGGTCTTTCTGCCTATCTGCACACGCTCCATTGTCTTGCCATCCTTGGACTTGAGAGCCGCTACATCTGTGTTTACTATGATAAAATCAACGCCTTCAACGTTGTTCCTGACCATGTTCTCTACTGCGTTTCCGCCGCCACCGCCAACGCCTACAACTTTTATCTTGACGTCACGTTCAAACTCTTCTTCATCGAAATCAAAGTTCATTTTCTGCATTCCTCCGTTTTATTTACAGATAAAACTGTCTACTATAATATTTTAACAGATTCCTATTATAATTGCAAGCGTTTTGACAAAAAATATCATCATAATTTGAACAACGCTTATAAATTACCACAATATCTTGGGTTTTAGCCTCTGTTTCGCCGAATTATAACGTTAATTTATTCATAATATTCATCAAGCGAGGTTTCGGCAACAGATTCAGATTCGATTTCCGGTGTGGTATCTGGTTCGGGTTCGGGCTCCGGCTGTGTATCCGGTGTTGTTTCGGGCTGAGGTTCTGTTTCCGGCTCAGTTTCTGATGGCGGTTCCGTTTCTGATTCAGCTTCTGACGGCGGTTCCGTTTCTGATTCAGCTTCTGACGGCGGTTCCGTTTCAGGCTCAGCTTCTGATGTTTCGGGAGGCGTTGTTTCGGGAACGGATTCTGTCTGTGAATTATCGCTGCCGGAAGTATTATCATCCTTGCTTGTTTCGTCCTTACCGCTTGTATCATCATATTCGGGACGGAACGTAACCTTCATGTTATATGCACTTTCGCTCAACCCGGACAGTATCAATGTGCCCTTTTCTCCGTTAAATTCGCCCTTGTCAATAAGATTCTTTGCTACCGTTAATTTCAGCTTTGCATCTGTCATATCGCCGAGTTCAAGCGTCAGCTTGTCGTCATAACTGAGCTTTATTGTGTATATACTTGTAACATCTATCGTCTTTATATGACTGCTTATACCAAGCGTCTTACACAGATCTATCAGCGCAAAAACGCTGTCATATTTCTGCTGTGCCTCATATTCGTTCTCATCGTCTATCTCATCATAGGTTTTTACGGCTCTCAGCAGCTTGCTCAGCATATTTCTGCTTTCTTCATCGGTAACGGAAAGAAAATCGCCGGATACCGCATATTCAGGATCAAAACCGGTAACAACGACGCAGTTCTTATCAGGCTTTTTAAGCTCTGCATCCATTATTCTGCCGTTTTCGCTGACAAGATAATACACATCGTTTTTGCTTACGTTAGCGACTGCCGTAGCAGGATTAAGTTTTATATCAAGCGCACAGGTGAATATGTTACGGCTTACTTCTACCTTATCAACATAGGGAAGTTTGTCGATAAGCCGCTGTCTGACCGCACCGACATCCATAAGTATAAGATTGTCGCCTACGCTGACACCTGTTGCGTCTATTACCTGCTGTTCGCTGTAAACCGTATTGCCTGTTATCCTGTACTTTGACAGATTGAACAGTACGGTTGTCGAAAGCACCGCCAGTATTACTGCCGCAAGTATGCCGAATATAACATAATACACAATGTATGCCGAAAGACGCTTTCTGCGCTTCTTCTCTTTTCCGTCGCTTTTGGTTCTTGGTTTATTGCGCAGAACTCTGTTCTGTATATCGACAGGCTTTACAACCGGAATATCCGTTCTTGTATTCTCACTGAGAAACTGCGGCATATTGCCCTCAGGTATCTTTTTTTCGCTGTGATTTACAGGCGATTGTGGCAGTTTTTCCTGTTTTGCACACTTTCCGATGTTTTTTTCTGTTTTCGCAGAAGTATTTTTCTGCGGCTTTTTCTTGCTGACGGAATATCTCTTCTTCTTTGATCTCTGCTTTTTATCGTTGTTGCTTTCGGGTGCGGGTGTCGGCTGTGTGACTTCCTGCAATTGTTTCTTCTTTGTCGGAGGCATTTCTGCCCACATACCGTTTTTATCTCTTTGTGAAATATCAGCCATTTTCGCACCTCCTTATTGTTTTGATTAATCTTACATTCTTCTTATATCCGCTCCGATGCTGCAAAGCGATTTTTCAATAGCTTCATAACCTCTGTCAATATGCGATATACCGCCTATTGATGATGTTCCCTCTGCGCACAGAGCCGCAATCACGAGTGCTGCACCGCCTCTCAAGTCGGGTGAAACAAGTTCTGCCGCCGATAACCCGTCTACTCCCTGCACCACAGCAACTCTTCCTTCCGTCTTTATCTTTGCACCCATGCGCACAAGCTCGCTAACATGACGATAACGGTTATCAAAAATGTTTTCAACAAAAACAGAAGTTCCGTCTGCCACGGTACAAGCCGCCATAACGGGAGCCTGTGCATCGGTCGGAAAATACGGATAAGGCATTGTTTTTATTGTATGCGGTGCTTTAAGCCGTGCAGGCGCTTTGATATAAATGCTGTTCTTGCCGAATGAATATACTCTGCATCCCATTTCCTTAAAAACCGGTACGACAGCCCCGATATGCGTAATATCAGCACCACTTAAGATAAGCTCACCGCCTGTTACCGCCGCACAGCACAGATAGGTCACAGCAGCTATTCTGTCGGGTATTACGATATGCTGTGAACCGTGAAGATTTTCTTTGCCCCGTACAACTATTGAGTCTGTACCTGCACCTGCTATGTCAGCTCCGCAGGCAATAAGAAAGTCTGCAAGGTCGGTTATTTCCGGTTCTTTTGCAGCACCGTCTATCCTTGTTACGCCATCGGCAGTCACCGCCGCAAGCATAATATTTTCAGTCGCTCCTACCGATGGAAATGAAAGCGTTATATCCGTTCCTTTCAGTCCCTTAGGCGCAGTACAGTCAAGAAAGCCGTGTTTCTCTTCTATAACCGCTCCCATGTTCCTCAGCGCCGATAAGTGAAGATCAATCGGTCGGGGACCGAGTTCACAGCCGCCGGGATATGACATTCTGCAATGCCCCGTCCTTCCGAGTACCGAGCCTAAAAACACAATAGATGAACGCATTTCACGCATGAGCCGCACCGGTATCTCGCAGTTACATATTGCCGATGCGTCAGATACCACAGTACCGCCGTCACGCTTGCACTTAACACCTATATGTGACAGTATACGCAGTGCCGCATCGACATCGGTGAGCCTCGGACAGTTATGTATTAAACACTCACCGTCTTTTATAAGCACAGTTGCCGCAAGAACAGGAAGTGCCGCATTCTTTGCACCGTGAAGCGCAAGCTCACCTTCTATCCTGTGTCCACCGTTTATGATCAGCTTCTGTTTATCCAAAGTATCACCCTCTCATAGCTTTTCTTCATATTATGCTATTTGAGGTGATAAGGTGAAATCTTTACTTTATGCCCATAAGCTCCGTTATCTCACGAAGTATTATACCTGCCGCATCACGCTTTGACAGCTTTGCGGCATTTTCACTCATCAGCCTTAGAAGCTCGGGATCGTCAGCTATCTTGTTTACCGTATCAATAAGCAAAGCTCCCGTTAAATCCTTATCGTCAATTATTCTGCCTGCGTTTGCATTCTGCAATGTAAGTGCATTGTAATACTGGTGATTTTCAGCCGCATAAGGATACGGTATAAGCACTGATGCCCTGCCTATTGCCGTTATTTCCGTAAGCGTCATTGCTCCTGCTCTTGTTATTATAAGGTCGCTTGCGCACATGCAGGTATACATATTGTCGATATACTCTTTTATGATAAAGTGCGGATCATCGGCATTAACTCCGTTATCCGCAAGGCTTTGCATGAACGTATCCCTGCCGTGCTTTCCGTAGCCGTGTATGTGATTTATATTACCCTTTTTCTGCTCATACGCAAGCAGATGCACAACAGCCTCGTTGAGCCTTGAAGCCCCCTGACTTCCGCCTGCCGAAAGTATTGTAAGACAATCCGGCAGTCCGAGCCTTTTTCTCGCTGCAGACTTTTCCTCTATCGGAATATTGTTCCTGAGCGGATTTCCCGTTACCACGCATTTTTTGCATTTGCCAAGATGCTTTTTTGCATCTTCCGTACCGAGCATCACAAGGTCAGCCTTCGGAGCAAGCATCTTTACCGATACACCCGGAAGAGAGTTACTTTCATGAAGTGCGGTTTTTATTCCGCACTTTATCGCCGTTTTCAGCACCGTTCCGGTCACATATCCGCCCGTTCCGATAACAAGATCCGGCGAAAAGTCGCTCAATATCTTTTTAATACGCTTTCCTGCGCTGAGATAATAATGCACAGCCTGCACATTCAGCTTTATATTATGCGGTGTCAGCTTACGCTGTATACCTGCCATTTTTACCGATGCAAAATCATATCCCGCCTTTTTCACGAGCTTTGCTTCAAGCCCGTCGGGAGAACCGATGAACAGAATATTTGTATCGGGAAAAACTTCCTTCAATTTATCCGCTATGGCAAGCGCCGGATTTATATGTCCGCCCGTACCGCCTGCCGCAAAAGCAACATTCATAACTTTTTCCTTTCAGAAAACAGATATCAGGTATCCGCATCCTTTGATATACTCAGCAATATTCCGACCTCTGCAAGCTGCGTCAACAATGCGCTTCGTCCGTAGCTGAAGAACGGAAGCGAAATGCCTGTATTCGGTATTGCGTTGCAAGCAACCGCTATATTCAGTATTGCCTGCAATCCTATCTGTAATGTAATTCCGAGCGCCACCAGTGAGCCGAACTTATCCTTTGCTCTGCCCGCTATGATGAATCCTCTTATCTCAAACAGCACGAACAGCAATATTACCGTCATACCGCCAAAAAATCCGAGTTCCTCACATATTATAGAGAATACAAAGTCGTTCTGGCTTTCGGGTAAATAGTAATATTTCTGTCTTGAGTTGCCCAGTCCGAGTCCGAACCATCCGCCAGAACCGATAGTTATAAGCGACTGTGACGTCTGATATGTCGTATTGCCTGCGTCTGAGAACGGGTGAAGCCAGCTCGTCATTCTGTCTGTAAGGTAATCCCACTTGAAAACAGTAAGAAGCAGAACAAATCCGACCGCCGCAATTATTATGATTGAAACAACTCTGCTGATTTTACAACCGCCGACGAACATCATTACCACGATTATGACTGCAATGAGAATCGTTGCAGAAACATGTCTTTGCGCCATACAAAGCGCACAGGCAGACACAATTACAAGCCAGTATTTACCGAATCCGAGCCACGCTCTGTTTCGGTAATTATAGTTTTTCTGAAGCATATACGCCATCAAAATAATGCAAGCCGCTTTCAGAAGCTCAGACGGTTGGAACTGTATTCCCATAATAGTTATCCATCTTCGTGCATCGTTTACCGAGTCACCCACGAAAATAACAGCTATCATAAGCATACAGCTGAAGAAATAGAACACCATTGCGCCGTTTAGACCGTTGCCGTTGAGCGGTTTTTGTCCTTTTCTGAATTTCAGCGGAACTACCCACATATGATAATCCACTCTGGAAAGCAGTATCATTATCACGAAGCCGACAGCTGCGGCTACAAGCTGTTTTTGCGCATAGGCGAAGCTGTTGCCTTCTTCTTTGAGTGCGTAAGCGTAACTTGCCGATGACATCATTACTATGCCCATTACCAGCAGTATCAGAACTACTGTAAACAGAGGCATATCAAACTTACTGCGCTTTTTATTCGGCACATATTCCATAAGAGGGGCAACCACTTTCGGATGACGCTCACGCCAGCTTCCATATCGCTGTGCAATTCCGGGTTCAGCTCTGCTTATATTTTCAGGTTGATTTTTATGCTCGGCATCACCATTCGTCATACTTTCGGGCGGAGTAAGCCGGATCCTCTGTGCGTTGCGTTTTACCGAGGGATCATTCTTTTTACTTCTGTTGTTTAACTGCGGTACATCACGGAGCTTATCAGCGTGACGCCTGCCGTCTGTGTCACGGATATTCTGCTCATACATCGCTTTTTTTTGCTCGTAACTAAGCCCTTTATTATCTGACACGGACAATCCCCCTTTCTTTTGTTTATTTCATTCAGTTACCGAAATACTGAAGTAATATTCCGACTGCACATGCAAGAAGTTCGATTGATGAAAACACCGCAACGATCTTGCCCTCTTTCCAGCCGCTCATTTCGAAGCTGTGATGTATGGGTGTCATTTTGAAAAGGCGCTTGCCTTTTGTGAGCTTATAATAAGTCATCTGTATCATAACAGAAAGTGCTTCCCAGATATATATTGCACAGCAGATGACCATTACGAATTCCGTTCCCGTGCCTATTCCGACAGCGGTAACTATACCGCCTAAGAACATTGAGCCTGTGTCGCCCATCATTACCTTTGCAGGGTGAAGATTCCACACCATAAAGCCAAGACAGCCGGCACCTGCCGCCGCCGCAACAAGTCCCATTTCCGCCATACCGACAAGTGAGCATATAACCACATAAGCCGCACAGTAGACAAGCGTTACCGATGAGCAAAGCCCGTCAATGCCGTCTGTAAGATTGACCGCATTTACAAGATACAGTATGCCAAGCCCCATTATGATATAATAGAATATTCCGAAATCCACCTGTCCTAAAAACGGGAAATTGATAACAGTAGAGGTATCTCCTGCGATAACGTGAGAGGTAAAGAATGCGGCGATGATAAGCACCTGCATTATTATCTTCTGCATAGGCTTCAGACCCTCATTCTGCTTCTTCTTGACCTTTATAAGATCGTCCACAAATCCGACAAAGCCGAACATAAGAGCCATCACAACAGCCGATATAGCCTTTGCAAGCTTCTGAGAGCCTACATCGTCCATATTTATTGCACCGCTTGCCCACATTATCGCAATGCCTGCCGCAAACGAGATAACAACGCCTGCGATGAACATAATACCGCCCATTGTAGGCGTGCCGTTTTTCGACTTATGCCAGGCAGGACCTATATCAAGTATAGTCTGACCGAATTTCAGTTTTCTAAGTGCAGGTATTGCCACAAATCCGAGCAGTGCGGTAATTCCGAAGCAAAGCACTGCAGTTATAACGGTAGCGGGAATATTCATAAATCAGTTTTCCTTCCTCTTCATTATATCTTTAACTATTTCCTTCTCGGAAAACGGCAGATACTCGTCACCGATTATCTGATAGGTTTCGTGACCCTTGCCGCAAAGGATAATTACATCGTCCTTACGGGCGGTATCAATCGCATAGGCTATAGCCTCACGTCTGTCTGTGATACATCTGCATGGCTTTTTACCGCTTATGCCCGTCATTACCTCCCTGATTATTTCATCGGGGTTCTCGTGAGCAGGATTATCGGATGTGATAACAAGAATATCTGCGTTATCCTCAGCCGCCCTTGCCATCATCGGACGCTTTTCCTTGTCCCTGTCGCCTGCCGCTCCGAACACGCAGATAAGTCTGCCCTTCGTCAAAGGTTTAAGCGTTGACAGCACTTTTATAAGTGCGTCGTCGGTATGAGCATAGTCTGTTATCACGGTAAAATCGCCTCTGTAGACAACGTTCATTCTGCCGTCAACACCTTCAAGATCCGAAAGTGCCTTTGCACATTCCGTCATATCAAATCCGAGAGCCGTAACCATCGCTATGGCACACAGCGAGTTCTGAACGTTATACAGCCCCGTCATATTCATATCAACACGGCAAGCGGTTTTCTCACGCTCGTTTACAAGCATATACGAGCATCCCGTTGCATTCATCCTGATAAATTCCGCATGATAATCGGCATTGCCTTCGGCGCTGTAGGTTACCGCAATATCGGAAAACTCCTGCGCAAGCCTTTTGCCGTACTCATCGTCTATATTTATGACAGCGGTTTTGCACATTGTGAAAACACGCCTTTTTGCCTGAAAATAATTTTCCATCGTACCGTGATAATCAAGGTGATCACGGGTAAGATTCGTAAATCCTGCGACCGCTATTCTTTCATCGCCTATACGGTACTGGTCAAGAGCCTGCGAGCTTGCCTCCATAACGCAGTAATCTGCGCCGTTGCTCACCATTTCCCCAAGCCACGAATACAAAACAGTCGCTCTCGGTACGGTAGGAGTACCGTGCTGTGACGGCTTAAGCTCACCCGAGCAGGTATCGTTTCCCGCCGTGCCTACACATCCGCACTTCTTACCGAGTGTAGCAAGAATATGCTTTACAAAATGTGCCGTAGTGGTCTTGCCGTTCGTTCCCGTGACCGCAAGCAGTCCGAGCTTCTCGGAAGGCTTACCGTAAAAGCTGTTCAGCAGTCTTGCAAGACACAGCCTTGTGTTACCCGTAACAAGCTGTTTTCCGCACTTTATATCGTGGTCGGTGACTATCATAACAGCGCCCTTTGAAAGCATTTCAACCGCAGCACTGTGACCGTCAAACCGTGCGCCCTTTACACAGACAAATATACAGCCCTGCTTTACCTCTGCGGTGTTATCGGTAACACCCGTTACAACCGCATTTTCAATCCCTGCCTTTTCGGCTTCGGGACAAATTTCATACAGCCTGATAATACCCACTCCTGTCAGAAAAATCGAATAACCGAAAGCATCAGCCCGTTTCGTTATTTACAAGGAAATTGACCTCTATGACAGAACCTCTGTAAACAGACAGTCCGGAATTAACGCTCTGGCTTATCGCCTTTGCTTCACTGCCGGTTGCGGCTCCGCTGATGCTGATATTGAGTCCTGCCTCACTGAGAGCCTTGTTTGCTTCTTCGACCGTCATTCCTATTACATTCGGCACAGTAGACATTCTGTAATCCGATAGCGGAATATCTCCCATATACAGCATTACCGTGCTTCCGCTCGGCATAACCGTACCTGCAGACGGCACCTGACCTGTTACCTCTGTACCGTCCGTACTGCCAATGTACTCTGCTTTAAGTCCGGCGGCTGTAAGCTGTGCCTCCGCTCTTATACTGTTATATCCTCCGACCCACGGAACGGTAACATCCTGCTGTGCAAGCTCGTCAGCCGTATACTGAGGATATATTCCCATATATTCAAGGCCTTCCTTGAACACCGCCGATACTACGGGTGCCGCAATAGCACTGCCGTAGATATATCCCGATGTAGGCTCGTCGCATACGACAAGCATAACATATTCAGGATCATCTATCGGTACTATGGCGCAGAATGTCGCAACATATCTCAGTTCCGGTGTCTTTCCGCTGTTGTAGTCGTCTATCTTCTCTGAAGTACCGCTCTTGCCGCCTATGCGATAGCCGCTCATATATGCGTTACCGCCGCCGTTTGCGGTTACAACGTCCTCAAGTATCTTACGCATCGTTGCACTTGTTTCTTCGCTTATTACCTGACGTTTTACTACCGTCTGCGCAGACTTCACGACATTTCCGTCACTGTCTATTATCTTATCCACAACATAGGGTGTGACGAGCTTACCGCCGTTTACGACAGCCGCCGCCGCTGCGACCATCTGTATAGGTGTAACCTTTGTTGTTTGACCGAACGCCGAGCTGGAAAGCTCAACTATTCCCATATCGGATTCTTTCACATACAGCGAATCTGCCTCACCCGGCAGATCAATTCCCGTCTTTTCGGTAAAGCCGAATGCCTCGAAATATTTGCTGAACTTCTCCACTCCGAGAAGCTGACCTATCTTTATGAAAGCAGGGTTACACGAGCGGATCATCGCTTCTGTAAGATTTGATACACCGTGACCGCCTATGTTCCAGCATCTTATCTTCGTTCCCGCAACATCTGCAATGCCCGAACATTCGAATGTGCTGTCAAGCGATACGACTTCCTCCTCAAGTGCCGAAGCACAGGTGAACATCTTGAATACCGAACCCGGAATATACAGCTCGCTTACTGCCTTGTTTTGCCACTGCTTTCCCCATATCTCCTGCTTTTTTGCAAGTATTTCCTCTTCGGTCTTCTTGTCAGCCGACATCTTGGCAAGTACCTGTCTGTCGCTTTCAAAGTAAACATACGATGGATCATTCGGGTCGAATCCGGGTGCAGTTGCCATTGCAACTATCGCTCCCGTCTTTGCGTTCATTATTATACCTGTACTGCGGTTCGCCAGCTTATGTTGCGAAACCGTTATCTCAAGATTCTTTTCAAGATAATATTGAAGCGTTTCGTCAATAGTAAGCACAAGGCTGTTGCCGTCCTTTGCCGAATAGCGTGACGAATGATCATAAGGCATTACATCACCGTCTGCATCTGTTGTAGATACCACTCTTCCGTCAACGCCCTTGAGATATGAGTTGTAATATGCTTCAAGTCCGTAGCCTTCTTCGTTTTCATTGACAAATCCGAGAACGCTTGCCGCAAGAGTACCGTTGGGATAACTTCTTTCGCTGTTTTCCACAGAATATACCGAAACGTTTTTGAGGTCGTTTTTGAGTATAAATTTATTGATTTTCTCAACTGTATCACGGTCAACTTTTTTCTTTGCGATATAATATCTGCTTTCGGTATCTTCACAAGCCTTTAAAAGTGTTTCGTACTTCACATCAAGTATTTCACTGAGCCCCTTGCAGATAAACTCACGGTTCTGCGGCTCGTATTCTTCTATATCGCCCGGAGATATGATTATATCCCAGACCGTTGTGCTCTGTGCAAGAACCTTATTATTGCGGTCATATATCGTTCCTCGCTTTGCCTTTATGGTAAAGCTGCTCTGTTGCTGGTCATTCGCCTTAGCGGACATTTCTTTGTTGTTGACTACCGCCGCATTGAATAACCTAATACAAACATATCCTGTCAGGAAAACGCAGAGTCCTATAATTACCGCTATTATACGCATTCTCATGCTCCGTGTGGTCTTGACGTTCATCTGCCGCTCCTTTGCCGTGTGATTAAAACTGTAAAATAACTTTCGATAAAAAAGCATTATCCTTTCCTCGTAAACACAGCCGTATCAACGTGGAAAGGAGCCCTGCTTGTTCATTTATATGCCCTAAAATCCGAGATATTCTAAAATTCCGTTAAACCAGTTCTGTATGCCGACAAATACATTATCGTCATCGCTCTTTGCCGTTTCCGTCATAGTACCTGTATTCATCTCGACATATTTCTCCTGGGCGGAGCTTATCTTCTGCATACCAAGCTCATTCACAGCATACTGCTCTACATTGTCAAGCGACACCGAACCGCTGAGCTGATTGTTAAGAGCGGTGTTGATATTCTGTGCGCTCTGTAACGCCTGTGTTTCATTGCTTATTCTGAGATTTACCTCGCTGAGCGTTGCTTTGCTGTAAAGGAACATTACAAACACAGCAAGAAATACTGCCGCTATAACCGCAACCACAACAGGCTTGCCTGCCTTTGCAACGGAAGATGCGGCTATTTTGAGCTCCGGTTTCTTCTCGGGAATTTGTTGTTCTTTTCTTTTTGACGTGTCGAACAAGGACATATCATAAGCCGTACTTGTTCTGTTGTGCGGTGTTGTCATTATTATTCCCCCTTATTAAAGTTTCTCTATTACTCTGAGCTTTGCACTCCTTGATCGGTTGTTCACCGCAAGCTCCTCTTCGCTTGCGGTTATCGGCTTTCTGTAAACCGTTCTGCCTCTCGGTTTTTTCCCGCATACGCAAACAGGAAAATCCGGCGGACAGGTACAACCTGTGCAATATTCTCTGAATGTATTTTTTACTATCCTGTCCTCTATCGAATGGAAGGTTATGATTGCGAGCCTTCCTCCCGGCGAAAGCCTTTCAAAAGCCTCCGACATTCCTTTTTTCAGTTCGTCGAGCTCACCGTTTACTTCTATTCTTATCGCCTGAAAGGTCTTTTTGCAAGGGTTCTTCTCCTTGCGGACCTTCAGCGGTACGTTCCTTTTTACTATCTCCGCAAGCTCCAGCGTTGTCTTTATCGGTGCGGCTTCTCTCGCTTTAAGTATACCGCTTACTATGCCGTGTGCGAATTTTTCCTCGCCGTACTCAAAAAGTATCTTTTCCAGCTGTTCCTTGCTGTATTCGTTAACAACATCATAGGCGCTAAGCCCGCTCTTGCTCATCCTCATATCAAGAGGTGCGTCCTCGTGATATGAAAATCCTCTCTCAGCCGTATCAAGCTGATACGATGAAACTCCGAGATCCATCAGTACCCCGTCAACCTTGTCAACTCCGATTTCGTCAAGACTTTCGTCAAACGTCGAAAATTTTCTGTTGATAAGCGTGTGGGGATAGTCCTTCAGCTTTTCCTCCGCCGCCTTTACAGCGTCGGGATCACGGTCAAAGCCGATAAGCCTGCCCGTTGTAAGACGCTTTGCTATCTCGGACGAATGTCCCGCAAAGCCTGTCGTACAGTCAACATAAATACCGTCGGGCTTTATATCAAGCGATTCTATCGTTTCACTCAGCAAAACGGGTATATGAATAGGTTTTTCGCTCATATTTCCTCCCGTTTATATTCCGAGCTCAAGCGCAAGCTCCGTCAGATCTTCGTTATCCGCATTCGCCGCAGCCCATGCCGCCTTATCCCATATTTCCGCAGTTCCCTCAAGACCGACCACAACAACATCGGATACAAGACCCGCATATTCTCTCAGCGGCTGAGGAACAGACACTCTGCCCTGCTTGTCCGGTACGATCTCAAACGCACTGCCGAACAGAAAACGCTTTATGCTCTGCGTTTTCACCTGAGGCATCTCATTGATTTTCGCAACGAGCTTTTTCCAACCCTCTGCGGAATACACCTTTATGCAGGCAGTACCTATAGTCTTTGCAAGCACAAGCTCATTACCCATCTCCTCACGGAGCTTAAGCGGAATATTCATTCTTCCCTTTGCGTCAAGCGTGGATTTGTATTCGCCTGTCATGAGCCTGTCCTCCTTTCTGTAAAAACCGTTTCAGGATATGCCGAACAGGTGCGGCTGACCCACTTTTTTTCAAGAAAGTTGACTTAGTTGAAAAATAAGTGTTCAAAACCCCACCAAAGTGTCAAAAAGTGTACATTTATATTATACAGCCCACGGAAAAAAATTTCAAGTGGAAATTTTATCATTTACTCCAAAAAAGTATCTAAATGCAGTTTTTGAATTTAGTATATTTTGCACAAAAAACAGCCCTTGAAACAAGGGCTGAACATAATATTTATTGTTACTTTTCAACATATTGTATATTGTGAAGCAATATCAACAAGATATAGAGAAAGAGGTGCTTGCGACACAAAATCACAGCTTCCTGCAAAAAGATTTATTTTTTTCTGCGGACATACGTCACATACTTGAAGGGGTATTTCTCACCTGTAACGATCTCTTCCTCGTTTTCCTTCTCCCAGTCCGGATTATTATCAAGATCAGGGAAGAACGTATCTGCCTCAAAGCTGTGAAGGATTTTTGTTATATGTGCCTTTTCGCAATAAGTTAGAAGCTGTTCATATACGCTTCCTCCGCCAAGCACGAATATCGGCTTATCCGCCGTTTTCGAATACTCCAGAAACTCATCCACACCGGTAAAGCACTTAATTCCGGGATAATTCTCCGGGTGGTGCGTGATTATAAGGTTCTCCCTGTCGGGAAGAGGTCGCTTAGGAAAGCTCATATAGGTCTTGCTTCCCATAACTATTATGTTTCCGACCGTCATAGCCTTCAGCCTTTTCAGATCAGGCGAAAGATGTGCGAGCAGATCGCCGTCCTTTCCGATTCCGTAATTTTCATCTACCGCTACTATAATCTCCATGTCTTATATTTCCTTTCGTAAGCCGTTTACGGCTGTTTTTTACTTTGTTGTCGAAGTTTTGACAGTTGTATATGCACTGTGAGAAGTTTTACCGTTTATCGTCTTATACGCTCTGATACGGAAGCTGTAAGATGTGTTGCGTTTCAATTTTGCCACCGAATAATAAGCAGTGTTATTACTTGAAATCTGTGCTATCTGAACCCATTTTCCGCCTTTGTACTGCTCTATCTTATAGCCTGTAGCCGTGGAGTTCTTGCTCCAGCCGAGTGTTACCGTACTGCTTGTACGCTTTGATGCTTTGAACGATGTGACATTTGTCGGGGAAGTAAGCGTATTATATTTAGTATATCCGCTGTGTGCGGTAACATTTCCCGATTTTTTATATGCTCTTATGCGGAAGCTATACGTTGTTGCGGTTTTCAGCCCCATTACCTTGTAAGAGGTTGTGCTGTTGCTGTTTATCACAGCCACCTGCACCCATTTTCCGCCCTTATACTGTTCCAGCTTGTAGCCTGTCGCAGTGGTATTCCTGCTCCACGAAAGCGTTATCGAGTTATACGAGCGTGCGGTACATACAACTTTGCTTACATTCGTCGGCGAGGTGAGAGTTTTTAAGGTCGTATATCCGCTGTGTGCGGTAACATTTCCCGATTTTTTATATGCTCTTATGCGGAAGCTATACGTTGTTGCGGTTTTCAGCCCCATTACCTTGTAAGAGGTTGTGCTGTTGCTGTTTATCACAGCCACCTGCACCCATTTTCCGCCCTTATACTGTTCCAGCTTGTAGCCTGTCGCAGTGGTATTCCTGTTCCACGAAAGCGTTATCGAGTTTTTTGTTCTTGCGGTACACCTGAAATTGCCGACGTCTGCAGGAAGCGTTTCAACACTTGTATAGGTGTATGAGCTGACCGAAGAGCTGTTATACGCTTTTATGCGGAAACGATATGCCGTACCTGCGCTCAGCGCACCGGTTTTGCAGGATACGGTCGTATTTGAGGCAATATTTGCAATTTGTATCCATTTGCCGTCAGAATAGCGTTCAATTATATATCCCGTTGCGAAATTATTTACGCCCCACGAAAGCGTAACCGTATTACTCGTTCTTTGAGTACACGACAGCTTATCCACCGGCAATATACCACCGATTTTCAAGACAAGCGACGTACTTATACCGTTTATTTTCGCAGGCAGTGTGACCGTACCCGCCGCCCACGGCTGAACGCTTTGCGTATCGCTTATTTCGAGCCGACCGTGCAGCTTAGCACAAAGCTCGCCTATCGGATAATCCGCCGTACTTCCGTTTGTATAAACGACCTTCGCCCTGATTTTCGTTTCGTTGTAAATAAATCTGAAATATGTACTGCCGTCACTTTTCTTCGCATAATATCCGTCATTTCCCATTGTAAGCGAATCCGCACCGTCAGTCATATACAGAGATACGCTCTTTACCGGGTTTTCGATAACGTTGAACGAAAACTTTGCCGTAACTCCACCTACAGTGCAATAACCCGTGTTAGCACCCACAGAGAGCGCCTTATCCCCTTGTGAAAACTTAGGCTCATACCCCGTTATCTGCTTTAAATCGGCGGCGTTACAGCTAACCTCCGTACCGTCAGTGTAGATTATTTTTACGTTGTAGTCATATCCTGCTAAGTCATATTCAAAGCGTTGCGATATGTTGCCGTTCTCGTCTGCGACCACCCTGTAATCGCCCTTCACGTTACAGATTGCATTGATAGTGTACATCGGAGTGACCGACAGCGACTTTATCCTTGTTGCCGCTACCGTGAAAACCGCTTTTGCGCTTTTCGTGCCGAGCGTATATGTTACGGCGTGCCGGCCGTTTCCCCACACACTTTCACTCTGCCCGTCAGAAATGACAAGCGGAACTCCGAGCGTAGCGGTCAGTGCGGTGATTTTGCTTCCTGTATAGCTTCGGCTGTAACCGCCGTAGTCTACCGTCAGCTTTATTTTATCATAATCGTAAACGTCATAATAGCTTATCTGCCTGTATTTACCCGTGCTGTCGTCATAACGGTAGACAGTGCGCCTGTCCGAAACATCAAGCACGGATTGTATCGGTGTCACGCTTATTGACGCTACCGCATCCGCCGCATAAGCCCTGCCGTCATCGCCCTGCATAGCAAACAGCGATACCGCCGTAATAAAAATCACGGCGGTGGCAAAATATGACATTGCTTTTATCAGATTTTTCACGCTATACATATTTTACTTTTCTTTCGAAAAATCACTTGCTCTTTACCAGTCCCAAAATATCGCCTAACTTAAGTCTGTTGCCGGTGTGCAGTATTATCTGCTCATACACACGGGCAACCAGCAGTGCCATAAGCACCACGAAAACGCACAGGACCAGTACAGCAAGAAGTGCCTGAGGTATATCTATCGCCCCTGTCAGCAGTGCCGAGGGAATCGAGAACGGCGAGGAAATCGGCAGATAGTATGATATAAGTGCCATCGTGTTTGCCTCTCCGCCCATTGAGGACGGGAAATAAGCAAGATAGAAGCCGAGTACACCTATTATTGCCATAGGTTGCATTGCGGCATTGAGGTCCTCCATTCTGCTGACCGTAGCGCCTATAAGCCCTGCGATAAGTGCAAAGAATATAAATCCCACTATGAACACGACTATAATAAGCACAATTACAACAGGCGAGAATCCGCCGAGTGCATTTCCGACTTCAGTCATAAGCTGACTTGTAACTGCTCCCGTTTCTTCAGACGAGCCTATGATCGATGATGACAAAGGCGTTGAAACAACGATTCCGAGTATGCCCGATGCAATGATCATCATAAACTGTATCAGCGCAAGCGAGCCCATAGCAAGTATCTTGCCGATAATTACGGCAAGCGGTCTTACAGATGTCAGCAGAAGCTCCATTACCTTCGATGTCTTTTCCTGTGCTATCGACTGTGCGACCATCTGACCGTAAATAAAGATAAGCATAAACAGTACGACAGAAGACAGCATAGGCAGTACCATTTTCACCAAAAAGCCGAAATCATTTTCGGTAGGCTCTCCCGCAACCGACTGGTAGACCGAAACCGTCTTGTTCGCAGCCGTGATCTGCTCATCGGTAAGCCCTGCCCTTGACAATCTTACACTGTCAAAAACGCTTTTAAAGGTTTCACCGAAACTGTTCGCCGTACCCGATGATACCGATTCGTCACCCGGACGTGATGCGTAAATATCATATCCGATTTTGTTTTCCCTGATAACTATCAGCAGGGACTTGTTTTCGCCCTTCACCTTTTCGGTAAGCGACTGAACATCTGCGTCCTTGCCGCAATCATTGATTTTTACGCCAAGTCCGGATAAAAAGCTCTCGTAATCCTTGCCCGTTGTTATTCCCGTCGTATCGGCAAAATATACCGTACCGACTAGCGTTTCCCCGTCAACCGTTATACCCCCGTCATCAGAGGTTGAACGGCTTCCGATAAGTGCAGGGAGAACTCCCGCAAGAAGTGCAATTGCAAAAACAAGCACAATAATGATTACCGAGCTTACCTTGAACGCCTTCGACTTTGCCGTCTGTCTGAAAGTAAAAGCAAATACGCTTTTCCAGCCGTATGTACCTGTTTTCACGCCTCGTCACTCCTTCCTGCCTCTTTGTCGGCTCTTTCTATATTCTCAACAAATATTTCATGCAGGCTCGGCTCACGAAGCTCGTAACGCACAAGCGGCATTCCGCTGTCAACAATCATTTTAAGAAGCGATTTTGCCTGCTCCTCCGACTGTATTTTAAACGTGAGCTTATCGGGAGTTATCGTTTCGGGTACAAGACCGCACTGTGCAGCAAGCGGCAGTACATCGCCGTCACACTTTACCGACAGGTTCACTCTGCCGTAGCTTTTCTTTATCTTGTTAAGGTCGCCCTGCAATACCGCCGTACCGTGATGAAGTATCGTAATATCCTTGCAGAATTCTTCTATTACGGGCATCTGGTGGCAGGACATGATTATATACTTTTTCTTATCTATCTGCTCGTTTATAACGCTCTTGAAAAGATCGGCGTTCACAGGATCAAGTCCGCTCAGCGGCTCATCAAGTATGATAAGCTCAGGGTCTGCGACAAGCGCCGCTACAAGCTGTACCTTCTGCTGATTACCCTTTGAAAGCTGCTCCGCTCTCTTGTCCTCATAGCCGCTTAGCTCAAGCCGCTTGAACCAGTACGCAAGCGACTTCTCAATATCTGCACTGCGCATACCTCTCAGCTTTGCAAAATAGGTCAGCTGTTCGCTTATCTTGTATTTCGGATAAAGCCCACGTTCTTCCGCCAGGTATCCGACTTTTTCCGTGACAGGCGATAATGCCTTACCGTTCCACAGCACCTCGCCGCTGTTGCGGCTGAGCATACCGAGTATTATTCTTATAGCGGTGGTCTTGCCTGCACCGTTTGTTCCGAGCAAGGCATATACACCCGGCTCGCTAAGTGTAAAGCTGAGCGGATGAAGTGCCGTGAAATTACCGTATTGCTTGGATATTCCGTTTACTTCGAGCGACATATCAGTATTCGTTTCCTTCCTGTATTCTGCGATAAACGCCGTCCTTGCCGTCTGTCGCATTTATTCAAGTATAACACAAAAGCCGTGATTAAGCAACATCCGGTAAATTTTGCACGGAATTTGCCAACTGTTTATGTGTTATATTAACAGTATAACCACTTCAACCCGATTTGTCAATACTGTTTCGCAAATTTTTTGAAAAACTTAATTTTTCTTTTTTCCTGCCGATATTAATTATAAGGAATATTGTATGTCGGTTACAGCTTACAATACGGTTTCACAATTAGATTAATAATCAGGAAAGGACTAACTGATATGGAAATAGCAAAAGTAGCAGAACAGGCGGCTGTCACAGCTCAGACAGCACCAAAGACAAGTGTACAGACATCAACGGAGAAGGCAAAAAGCACCCTCACAGCCGATAACGCCGACAAATATGTAAAGAGCGAGGACACCTTCACTCCTGCATATACAAAGAAATCGGCACAGAAAAAAGAGGTCGACAACGCAGACAGATCACAGTTCAGAACTGTCGCACAGTCAAAGGCAGACCACCTTGCAAGCGTAGTCGAAACTATAATCTCTCATCAGGCATCAAGCACAACAAATAAAAACGCAAAGCAGATAGAGCTTTCCGATGAGCTTAAGAGCCAGATAGAAGAAGCAACAGGAAAGAAGTTCGAAAGCGAAGATGTGACCGACAAGGAAAGCAGTGCTGATTACTGGGGAGCAGAAGCTACAGCCAAGCGTATGTTTGAATTTGCAAAGAATCTCGCAGGCAACGACAGCAAGTACGCCGATTCTCTCAAGGACGCTTTTATCAAGGGCTTCGGCCTTGCTGAAAAGGCTTACGGCGGCAAGGGCAAATTACCCTCTGTATGCTATGAAACATACGACAAGGTAATTGATATGTTCGACAGCTGGGGCAAGGAAAAGACAGACGATGCCGCTGACAAGTCTGACAGCACCGTTAAGGTTGAGGAAGGTAAAAAGTCAGAGGCTTCTGCACAGTGAAAAATGTTATAAAAAGAATTTCGCACAGCCGTAAAAAACGGCTGTGCGAAAGCATTTGACACAAAATTAAAATAGGATAAGTAAATAAACCGATACCCCGTACCTTCTCGGCACGGGGTATCGGTTTTTGACTGCTTTATCGGATTGATGTCGGCTGACGGTAAATCTGCAGTAATTTTATAAGACGCTCAGCGTCGCTTGTTTTATCTCTCGGAATATAGAAATGTGCATTACCGTCTACCCACCACCATGTTGAGCCGATATTATAACATTCAATGTCAGCGGCACCATCAGTATAATAATCATACAGCGTACTCATTTCGATCAGCTTTTTTGTATCACTGTACTTGAAATCACTTACCATTATATTCATAGAGTTATAATCATAGCTGAACAGTGATACCAGAGTATAAGTATTCTTATCCTCTTCGCTCAGGGAAATTGAAAAAGCATTTACCGCCGAGTAGAACTTGTCTTTACGGGATGTCATTTCCGACTTGCCGAGCAGTGCAATCGTTTCGGTGCAGTTTTCTCTTATTTCAAGGCTGAATGCGATATATTCGACATTATCGTAATTGTAGCAGAAGCCAAGTCTGTAAACCAGCTTTCCGCTGTTTTTGCCGGCTTTGTAATCATTTTTTATCGCTTCGAAGAGCTTTTGATTTACCGTGCTGTCAAGCGTTTTTCCGTAATAATCTCCGCCCTTCTCAAACACATGCACCTCATTTACACCTTCTTTGTCACAGGTTTTCTTGAAGGTATCATAACACAAGTCTGTTTTTGAGAGCGTAAGACGTAATTCATAAAGAGCTTTAGCGTAAGCGTCGTAATTTTCAGATGAAAGCGCCAGCCTGTAGGTACGGTACACATATTTACCATTTTTCAGCCTGTAGCTGAATTTAACGGCACTTACAGTTGCATTATCATACTTCACAGCGTCATAGCTTTCGCCGTCAAGGAAACAATACTTGTTGTCAACAAGGAACTTGTTGAAATCCACAACAGCATTTTTGCTTTCTTCGTCCTCAAAGTATATCATTTCATAATCGTTATTGCCATCGCAGTAAGCGATGTTGTACGTTGCACTTGCACCGCTTACTTCGGAAGCATCGGGAACACGGAAGAACAGATCTCTGAAGCCCGAATTTTTAAGAGCCGCAAAAAGCAGCAGCGATGCGACAACGGTAATAACAAATCTCAGCACGGACTGCCATATCTTTTTGAGCTTTCTTCCGTGTGCAAGCTCAGCAAAGAAGTAGCCGACCGCACACAGCGATATTATCACTATCAGCGTCAGACTATCCGTAGTAAAAACCGTCATGTTGCTTATTCCGACCGCCGCTGCGATTATACCCGCTATAAGCGCAAGCGTAATTATATGATAAGCCGGTTCAAATGCAAAATGGTTGCCCGTATTCTCAGCCTTGCGGTACTTATTAGCAAGATACGCCAGCAGTACAAGAACACCTGCCGATATAACAAGAACAATGACAGTGTCTATGCTGTACATATTGAACAGATCGAAATTTTCGTAAACATCGTTATAAGCGGTCGTCTTAAGCATCGAGAATGAGATCAATGCCGCAAGCACAGTTCCGAGCGGAGGAACCTTGCCGAATATATCCGTCATATATACGGCGAGCTGTTCACCTGACACGGCAAATACCGGAGCGAATACTGCAAGCGTTGCAAGCACAGCCACTATCATCGCAAGAATCGTGTACACCACGCTGTCGCCGGTTCTGCCCGTGCAGGCGTTGATCAGCACCGCAGTAAGATACACGAATACCAAAGCTGTGACCGCCGTGATAAAAACAAAGAACACAATACCCGCTATATCCTTAAGATAGATTCTTCCATTTACAAAACTGAGGCAGTATGAAAGGAAGCCCTCCGTTTCCGAAGCTGAAAAAATCTTGTCGCTGAGTTTTGTTCCCGACAACGCCGTCACCACAGATGCTATTCCGCCCATAATAAAGGTAGGCGCAACGCTTATCACTGCGCCGACACCGAGATCCGCAAAAAATCTCTGACTGTTTGTAAGCGGAAGACTCAGGTACAGGTCGCTGTCGCACTTTTTCAGATTATATCTGAACACCGACACAACGGTAATTATCGACATGACCGCAATCGCACAGAATATGAGTGCCATAAAGAAAGTATCTGCGTCAAGGAGCGTTCCCAGATTGTTAAGCGCATACGTTCTGTACTCGGTCAATCTTTCCTCCGCAATATCATTGACTTTTCCTACGCTATATGTAAGGCATACCGCCATTACCGGCATACCCAGAAACGCAAAGATCAGATTGAAAACCAGATAGTTGAAATTTGTCCTGAGTTTATACAGAAAATATCTGCCGAAAAAACTCTTTTCAGCGATCGAGTTTTGAGCTGTCATATCCCTGTCCCTCCATCTCATAAATAAATATCTCGTTAAGCGTGAGCGGTATCACGTCGCAGAACTTCGCACCATTTTCACGCATCACACGGCAGATCTCATCGCTGTCGCCGTTTACAATGAAGTTCTGTACACTGCCTATCGTGTTTTCCGACAGGATTTCAAGCTCCGTAAAGTCGGCGGCCGTCTTTGCATTGTCAAATGCGACCTGCACCTTATGGATACTGCCCTTTACACTGTCAAGCTCACGGTCGAATATGACCTTGCCCTTATGAACAAGACCCACGCTGTCACAAAGCTCCTCTATCTCGGTCAGATTGTGCGACGAAATTACTACTGTGCTTTCGTTTTCCGTCATAGCGTCAAAGAGCATTTTTCTGACGCTTATTCTCATAGTAGGGTCAAGTCCGTCAAAAGCCTCGTCCAGCAGAAGTATATCTGTCGATGCCGCAAGTCCGCACACGACCGCCGCCTGCCGTTTCATACCCTTTGAAAATGTTGACATACGCTTGTTCTGCGGCAGATCTATCGCTTTCATAAGCTTTGCGAATTTCTCGTTTGAAAATGTCGGATAGAATATCTCGTACATTTTTCTCATATCCTCAGGTGTCATGTTCGCATACTGCTCAACATCATCGCTCACATAGAACACCTTCTGCTTAACTTCGACATTGTCATAGATCGTATTGCCGTCTATCGTTACACTGCCCCCGTCCTGCTTGTATATCCCGGCAAGGATACGAAGCAATGTGGATTTTCCCGCACCGTTTGAGCCGAGCAGACCGTAGGCGCTTCCGCTTTTGACGTTCAGCGTCATCTCGTCAAGTGCAGTGAAATCATCGAATTTCTTTGTCACTTTATCCACGTTTATCATATTTTTTCCTCCTCACTAAAAACGTTATCAATTACCGCCATCATCATCTCTTTGGTAAGGCAGGATTTCACACCGTCCTCAACAGCCTTGCGAAACTCCTCCGTTGCCTTTTCAAGCACCGCAGAGGAATATTGCGACCGTTCAGCCACATAACTGCCCTTTCCGGGAAGCGAATATATAAGTCCCCGCTGTTCAAGCTGTCTGTAGGTTTTTTGCACCGTGTTCGGATTGATCGTAAGTTCCTTTGCGACCTCACGCACAGCAGGCAGCTTTTCGTTTTCAGCCATTTCACCGCCGATTATCAGCTCCGCTATTCTCGCCTCAAGCTGTTCGGACAAAGGCACACCGCCCTGTAGTCTTAAAGAAAACATATCACACCGCCTTTCGTGTCAACTGTACTATCCTCATTAGTACAGTTATATGATAACACGAACCTGATGGTTTGTCAATAGGCAGAAACAAAAAATTCAATATTCCAAAGAGGAAAAGCACCGTAGCGACAACCGCATAAAAAACAAAGAACTCCGGCTGTTACACCGGAGTCCTTTGCTTTGGGGAAATATATATGAAAATCGAAGATAGCAATTTAATCTGTCAGCTTGTTTGCTTTTCCGTTTCCTCGCTGACTGTGGTTATATAATAATGCTTGTTCGTGAAATTAAAAGAATAGTTTTGTGTAAATTAGATGAAAAGTGAACTCGCTTTTTGTCAAACTTTCACAATTCTACATTATTACACCGCCGCCGAGTACAATATCGCCGTCATAGAACACAACGTGCTGTCCCGGAGTTACCGCTCTTATCTTTTCATCAAACACGACCCTGACCGTATTTCTGCCCTGCGGATATACGGTACACGGCTGTTCGGTCTGCCTGTAACGTGTCTTTGCCTTGCACTTAAACTCGCTTTCGGGATACTCAAACGCTATCCAGTTAAGATTGTCTGCATACAGCGTATCGGTAAAAAGAAGCTCGCTTTCGCCGAGGGTTACGGTATTATTATCGGCATTTTTTCCGATAACATACATCGGCTTACCAAAACCTGTGCCTATTCCTCTCCTCTGTCCTATCGTGTAAAATATAACGCCCTTGTGCCTGCCTATAACGTTGCCGTTTTCATCAAGGAAATCGCCGTCGGGGTAGGTGTTGCCCGTATAACGCTCGATAAAGCCGGCATAATCGCCGTCCGGCACAAAGCATATATCCTGACTGTCGGGCTTGTCGCTGTTGATAAGTCCGCTGTCTGCCGCAATATGCCTTATCTCGTCCTTTGTCATTTCACCGAGAGGGAAAACGCTTGCGGCAAGCTGTTGCTGGCTCAAGCGGTACAGCACATACGACTGATCCTTTGCGTTGCTTGTGCCGTCTGCGTTGATTGCCTTTTTGAGCAACCATCTGCCGCTTTTTTCGTCATAACAGCTGCGTACATAATGACCTGTGGCAATGTGATTTATCCCCTGCTTTTTCACCGCTTCGAGCAGCGCGCCGAACTTTATCGTTTCGTTGCACTCTACGCAGGGGTTAGGCGTTCTTCCCGAAAGATAGCTCTGTACGAAACTTTTCTGTACCGTATCGGAAAACAAATCCCTCATATCAAGCAAATAGTGCGGTACGCCGAATTTTGCCGCTATCGCCTTTGCGTCCTCAATGTCGCTTGCCGAACCGCAAAGTCCGTTGTCGTCCGTTCCTCTGCTGTCGTGCAGTTTCAGCGTATAGCCGCTGACATCATATTTATCCTTCAACAACACAAGAGCCACCGAGCTGTCCACTCCGCCGCTCATCGCTATCGCTAATTTTTCCGCCATAATGTTATGTCCTCTGATATTATAATTTACCGCCGCTGTGTTTTCACGGCGGCGGTGCTGATGCAATAATTTAATTTTCTTCACTGCCTGCAAGCTGTGAGGGGTGCTTTTTGAAGAAATCAACTCTCGGCTCAAGGAACTTAAGCTGATGCTCGCTTTCGCCCTTGCAGAAGTAGTCCATTCCTTCAAACACATGATCCCAACTCCAGAAGTCCTCGCCGAATCCGAGATACTCTCTGAGCATCTCCGTACCCTCGGGAGCGAGGGGGTGCAGAAGGAGTGCGGCTGTTCTTATATAGTGGAACACGTTGATAAGCGTCTTTTTACGAAGCTCGTTATCATCTGCCGCATCAGCCTCACGACTGAGCTTTGACCATACCTTGCTCGACTTTCTTACAAGCGAGTCAAGCACATAGGTCACCTGGTGGAACTCAAACTTATACATATAACGCTCATATTCAAGAATAGCCTTTTCGCACTCTGCGATAACGTCCGCATCGGGTGTGCCTACGGGCATCTTGCCGTCAAAATACTTCTGAGCGTAATAGAAGCAGGAACGTATAGCTCTGTTGAACACGTTTGAAAGCAGGAAGCCTTCCTTTACAACAGGGTCATTGTCCTCAGGCTTTGCATCGGGGTTATAGGGCTTGGGCTGGAAGCTGACGCTCCTTGTGCCGAGTCCCAGTCCGAGCCAGTGCATACGGAGCTGTTCGGCTGTATAGTAGTTCAGCAGATCTGCCGCCATAGGAGGCTTTATTGAGCCGCTGCTGCTTGCTTTCTTGTCAAGGAACAGAATGTGGTTGTTTGCAACGAGGATAGGAAGCTGCATTTCGCCGTCCTCAGGGTCGGAGGTTATCTCGCCCTTTTTCAGTGCCATGAACATTGCCATTTCCGCAACACCGTAGAAGTAGATGTTATCCGAGCCGATAAACTGATATACCTGTGAATCCTTTGAGCACCAGTAATCCTTGTAATGCTCCATATCAATACCCTTGCTCTTGAGATAAGCGCAGGTAAATGAGATAGGTGCCCAGAGCGACTCGGGCCATACCCATACGGTAAGTCCCTTTTCATCCTCAAGGTCGGGAGCCTTTACGCCCCACTCGATATTACCTGTAAGTCTGAACGGAACAAGCGTCTTGCCTGTTCTGAAACGCAGACCGTGATGTGCCATGATCTCCGTTGCCGCATCACGCTCGTCAAGCGTGTCGAAGCATATCGTGAACGAAGGCTTTTTCGGGTCGTCCGTCAGCGTATGATGTGCAAGCAGATCCTTTATCTTCTCATAATCCTCACGAAGTTCTTTCTTGATATGAACAACGGGCGGTTCAAGAAACTCACCGATAGTCTTTGAAACAAGAGAACGGACATTCGGCATCTTCTTTATTCTGTCAACATATTCGCCGAGCAGCTTTGTGTACTCGGTAAGGCGGAAGTACCAGTTCACAACGTCACGCATTACCGGTGTTTCGCCTGTCAGCGTACTTTTGGGGTCGATAAGGCTTGACGGCATATACTGATGTCCGAGATCGCACTCGTCCGCATAGCCCTTTTCCGACTGACAGCCGAGAACGGGACATTTGCCTATTACCTGTCTGCCGTTTAAGAATACGCCCGCCTTTTCGTCATAGAACTGCGAGGTGGTGATTTTTTCAAGCTGACCGTTTTCGTACAGCCTTCTGATAAATTTGTCGGATACTACGTTGTGTATCTTTGCAGGCTCATCCAGTGCGGATGCACCGAACAGGTCGAGGCTTATATCGTAATCTCTGAGCGTTTTTTCCTGGCTCTCGTGATTTTTCCTTACAAAATCCTCAATAGTACCGTCAAACTCTCCGCTTTCCTTCAGCTTTCTGTAGCTTTCTGCGATAGGCGAGCCGTAGCAGTCTGTACCCGATACGAAAATTACATTATCTTTACCGATACGGTCACGCAGGAATCTTGCGTAGGTATCCGCAAATACGAACACACCGCCGACATGACCGAAATGAAGCTGTTTATTACCGTAAGGCATACCGCCTGTGATTACCGCTCTTTTCGGGAAGGACGGTCTGTTATCCTTTGACGGCTTGTTACTTTTATAATTATTGTTATTTTTGTTGCTGTTTTCCAATTTCAACACTCCTCGATGAAGTTTATACAATTTTATAGAATTTATTGTATCACATATCAGCGGAAAATGCAATAAATTTGTGTGATTTTAGGCGTACCGCCGAAATTCGTTGTGCTAAGAAAGACAAGTACAGGCAGGTGCGACTCAAAACCGAAAAAACCGTGTCGGATATGCTCATTTTTCAGCAAATCTTCTTGATTTTTGTATACAAATGTGGTATACTGAATTTATATTATATACCCGAAAAAACATTGTGTGATACGTTTGATTTGAGGAAATTTTCGGTATTATTTTAATTTGATTTATAGGAGGAGGACTTATCTGTGGAAAATAAAAGCGGCAGAAAAAATGTTGCCTTCTGTATCGGAGATCTTGAAGGCGGAAAAATGCTTTTACAAGGCTTTTGTAAAGTACTCGGCGATAATCTTATAAATGTACATATCTTCAACTGCTGTACCTGCTACTACGATGGAGCGCCGCATAATATAGGTCAGACCAACATCTTCACTCTCCCTAACTATGATATTATTGATATGCTTGTCATTGCTCCTTTTTATCTGAGCAGCAGCGAAGAAGTGATACAGCATACTATTGAACGTGCGGTAGAAAAGAACGTACCCGTGCTGACAATCGGAAAACAGTACGATTACCCCAACTGCTACTGCATAATGCCCGACTATCGTCACCAGATAGAACTGATAACAAATCATCTTATAGAAAGACACGGCATAAGAAAGCTGAATTTTCTGGGAGGATTCAAGAACCACTTTACCAGTGACGAACGTCTTGCGGGCTTCCTTGACGCACTCAAAAGCCACAACATACCTATAGAGCCGTCAAGAATATATTACGGCAATCTGTGGAGCGCCCCTGCAATTCAGCAGGTGGAAAAGATGAACGAGGACGGAAATCTTGACTGCGGAGCTATTGTGTGTGCAAACGATACAATGGCATCGGCTGTTATGATAAAGCTGTCTGAGCTTGGCTTTGATATGCCGGGCGAAATTGCCGTCACCGGAATGGATGGTACAGACGAGGCCAACGGATATATCACGACCGCAAAGATACTCGCCGACAAAGCCGGCGAGGAGGCCGCCAATATCGTGGCTAATCTTCTTCTCAGAGGCAAGAAGCCTGCAAAGCTCGGCATAACTCCACCCAACATAATTTACGGTATATCCTGCCGCTGTACGAATATGCAGAACGCCCTTGATCTCCTGCCGAAGCAAAGGCACGATCTGTTCGAAGAACTATATGACGCAAGGCGTTTTTCGATAAGAACGGCGGCTATTGCACAGGAGCTTGCAAACTGCTCTACATTTGACGATGCAAGCAGGAGTATTTCGGCGACGCTTTCGAGAATATGGTGCAACAATTCCTGGATATGTATCTGCAAGGACTTTATGGAAAGTTCGCTTGTAAACGATTCGATTGACGATATCGAAGACAACTGTCCCGTACACATACACGGCTACTGCGATACTATGAAGTGCATAGCAAGATACGCAGATAGAAAGCCGCAGAGCGAAACCGAATTTCCCACTTCTGAAATGCTCCCCGACTTCTACGAAATGTCCGACAAAAGCAAGGTCATTTTGTACACTCCTATTCACATAAGGGATAATACGCTGGGATACCTTGCGTTCAATTTCTATCCGTGGAGCAGCATGAACTATTTGCTGAACTATCTCACTATGGCAATGTCACAGCTTTTAGAATCGGTACGCAGGCAGAACGAGCTGTACGCATACGCAAAGAAGATCGATATGCTCTATATCACCGATCCGCTCACCTCGCTGTACAACCGCAGAGGCTTTTTCAGAATATACAACGATTATGCCGAGGACGGAGTTAAGGATGACTGTATGGTCATTTCGGTGGATCTTGACAATCTGAAACAGATAAACGACAACTTCGGACACAACGAGGGCGACAACGCTATTCTCACTATGGCAAATGCACTTAAGTCCGCCGCAGACGAGAACGATATATGCGCACGCTTCGGCGGCGATGAATATGTCGTATTCGGCAAAGGCAAGGGTGAATACGAGATGAATGCGTATATCGACAAGGTCAACGAATATCTTTCGGAATACAACCTGACAAGCGAAAAGCCGTACAATGTACATGGCAGCTTCGGCGGATGTATTGTGCCGAAAGGTTCAAATCTCCATATAGACTATTATATAAATAAAGCCGACTCGAAGATGTACGTTGAAAAGGAATCGCATAAAAGAACAAGAATGCTGCATGACTACAGCAAGGATAAACCCCAGACCGACGAGTAACACAAAACAGCAAGACCGCCTTTCCGGCGGTCTCAGCGTGTCGAAAAAGTATTTTTCGACACGCTGCAGACGTTGAGAAACACACGCAGACAAGGAAACCGCTCCGACAGGCGTACAAAGGTACGTTGAGGAGCGGTTGACGCAGTAAGCAAAAATGCTTTCGCACAGCCGTTTTTTACGGCTGTGCGAAATTCTTTTATTCAACAGATTTTTAGTTTGCGCCGGTTTACTTTTCTGCATTTTTGCGGTGCGTGGGTTTATCGACAGTCTGCAAGACCGCCTTTCCGGCGGTCTTTTTATGTAAAACGCATATAATCAGGCGTTTGTGCGGCAAAATACTATAAAATTATGTCGATTGACTTTTTTATGCAACGGTTGTATAATAAAATAAATGTGGCTTACAGCAAAAGTATGATATGGCATTTTGAAATTAAGGGGCTGAACTTTTGAACAAGACCGAAATACTTCTGTCGTGTATGTTTCTGAACGACAGCGAAAAAATGATAAAGCGTTCTCATATCACCTCAGACACGATTATAATAAATCAGTGCGATGAGAAAGGATACAAGGAGGAGCATATCGGCGATGCATTTGTCCGTACTTTTTCGGTAAAGGAAAGAGGGCTGACTAAAAGCCGTAACCTTGCCATATCTAAATCCGTTGCCGATGTGTGCATTATCTGTGACGATGACGAGGTATTCTCGCAAGGGTACGACGAAGCGGTACAGAACGCTTACAGCAATCTTCCGCAAGCGGATATTATCATATTCGATATGGCAGAAAGACCTCATAAATGGGGCGACAGCATAAAAAAACTCGGCTACAGGGATATTATGAGCGTAAGCTCGTGGCAGATAACGTTCAGACGTGAAAAACTCCTCGCCAAAGGCATTCGGTTTGACGAAAACATGGGTGCAGGCTCAGGCAACGGTGCGGAGGAGGAATTCAGATTTCTGACGCAGTGCCGTAAGGCAGGACTGAAAATATATCACTACCCCTATGAGCTGGCAACGGTGGCTCAGACGCAATCTACTTGGTTCAAGGGCTTCGACAGGGAATTCTTTGTGAACCGAGGAAATACGACAAGATATATAATGGGGCTTCCCCTGTCCGTTCTCTATGCCGCATATTACGCTTTCGCCAAAAGAAAACAGCTGACGGACATAAGTATGTTCAAGGCGTTTTCATATACGCTCGCAGGAATAAAGGAAAACAGACTTAATAAACTGAAAAAAGGTAACAATTAATGGAAAAGATACTGAGTATAATTATCCCGTCTTACAACAGCAAGCCGTTTCTGGCAAAATGCCTTGATTCGCTCCTATGCGAATGTACGGACAGGCTCGACATAATCGTTGTAAACGACGGCTCTACAGACGGTTGCGAAAAAATCGCAGAAGAATATATTGCAAAATATCCCGCCTCGATAAGCCTTATAAACAAGGAAAACGGCGGTCACGGTTCCGGTATAAATGTCGGCAGTGAAAAGGCTGTCGGCAAATATCTTAAAGTTCTTGACGCTGACGACTGGTTTCTTACCGAGAATATTCCGCAGTTTATAAAGGCGCTTGAAAATACGGATGCCGATGTTGTGCTGACCCCACATCATACGATAAACATTTCAAACGGCGAAGTAAAAAGCTGGCGTTGCTTTCCGCCGCAGTTTGACAGAATATACACAATGGACGAGGTAATGTCGCAGTGGAAAAACTTCGACCGCAGCCTTACGTTCCACGGCATAACCTACCGCACCGATTTTTATAAAACGGAAGGAATAAAGCTCAGCGAAAAGGTGTTCTACGAAGACCACGAATACGCCACTTTCCCTTGCAGTAAAGCAAAGAGCATACTTCCGCTCGATCTTTTCATATACGAATACCGCATAGGCGATGTGACGCAAAGCGTTTCTGCGGAAAATCAGCTTAAGCGTATAGGTCATACCGAAACCGTGCTTAAGCGTATGACCGCAGAGGGCAAGAGCTTTACGGGTGCGGCGGCGCTTTACTGTGCAAAGAAAACGCATCTTCTGCTGCTGAGCTTCCTTGTTACCTCACTTTTGTGCGATAAAAACAGGAAAGCCGGCAGAAACAGAGCCGATGAAATGATGAACTTTATGGATAAGGAATACCACGAAGTTTATGAGATGAGCAAAAAGCATTGCAAGATACTAAAAACGCTCAACAGATTGCATATAGGTCTTACAGGATATAACAAAATTCTTAACTCAAAGCTCTATAACAAAGTAAGACACAACAAGAGTTTTGATTGACGGAGGTATAAATGACACTTGTTCGCAAGGATAAAACAGGCGGATTTCTTGAAGTAAGGCACTACAAGGATCTGCTTATACAGCTTGTTTCACGGGATCTTAAGCTGAAATACAGACGCAGCTTTCTTGGATATGTATGGAGCGTACTGAATCCGTTGCTTATAATGCTCGTAATGTACGTTGTATTCTCGAAACTGTTCGACAGAAACATACCAAACTTTCCTGTTTATCTGCTTGTCGGCAGAACTATGTATGATTTCGTCGTCGGCGCAACAAACAAGGCGATGGACGGTATAACCTCGAACGCCGCTCTGCTGAAAAAGACATACGTTTCAAAATATATGTTCCCGCTTGCAAAGGTCACAAGCTGTATGGTTGACTATGTGCTGTCGCTCGGCGCACTGCTGATAGTCCTTATCTTCACAGGCTCGCCTTTCTACTGGACGATGCTTTTATTCCCTCTTATAACGCTCGAAGCATATATATTCGCTTGCGGAATGGGATTCTTCCTCGCTCAGATGCACGTTTTCTTCCGTGACACAAGATATATATACAATGCGTTTACGACGGCGTGGATGTATGCATCGGCGATATTCTATCCGGTTGACATTCTTCCGAACTGGCTGAAGTTCATAGTTGAGAATCTCAATCCGCTTTATATCTACATCAAGCAGTTCAGAGATATCGCTTATACAGGCTGCATCTCTGATATGAAAACAATTATCCTCGGTGTAGCCTATGCCGCACTCTTCTTTGTACTTGGTACTGTTATCTTCAGAGATAAGCAGGACAAGTTTATTCTGTATATCTGACGGAGGTATCGGTTTGGAAGATTATATCATAGACGTTAACAACGTAACAGTCCGCTTCAATAAGGCGAACATGAAAGTTGACAATATAAAAGAATATGTAGTGAGATTACTCCGCCGTGAACTGATGTTTCAGGAATTCATTGCACTGAAGGATATCAACCTTCAGGTAAAAAAAGGCGAGGCGTGGGGGCTTGTCGGCACAAACGGCGCAGGAAAATCCACACTTCTTAAAGTAATCAGCCGTATTCTCAAGCCCTACAAGGGAACTGTAGATGTAAAGGGTTCTGTTGCCGCACTTATTGAACTTGGCGCAGGTATTGATCCCAATATGACCGCAAGGGAGAATATTTTCCTCAACGGAACGCTTCTCGGCTACAAAAAGGATTTTATACAGGAAAAGTTCGATGAAATAGTGGAATTCTCCGAGCTTCAGGACTTCCTTGATTCGCCCGTAAAGAATTTCTCATCGGGTATGAAAGCAAGGCTCGGCTTCTCGATAGCAACATCGGTACAGCCCGATATACTTATCGCAGACGAAATTCTCTCGGTAGGCGATGTCCGCTTCAAGAGGAAATGCTCGGAGCGTATGCAGAATATGCTGTCAAACGGCACTACCCTGCTATATGTTTCGCACAATATGAAGTCTATCGAACAGCTTTGCGACAAGGCACTGTGGCTCGACCACGGATTACCCGTAATGCAGGGTACGGCAAAAGAAGTATGTGCCGCATATAACAAAAAAATGGGTGTCTGACCGCCGACCTTTACCGGCTGCCGCAGAAGCTTAGAAGGCTCTTGCGACAGCTTTTTTTGCGACCGGTTTATCCGGCATTATCAAAACGCAAATATTAACGTAAAATCACAGGCATTTAACCTGCTTTATTGTGCATTACTACTAATGCGTAAAACGGCTTAAATTCTTGACAAACAGCCGCTTTCGTTGTATAATAATATGAGTTTGCTTTACGCTTTGAATAAAATTTCTTTATAGAAATTTTTATCTTTATTTTTTCTTTACCCGATTCAATGCGTATCCGTTTTTACGGCTAATAATTATCACGGTGGTGAAAACTTGGAAGAACAGCTTTCAGAAAAAGAACTTGCCGACCTTAAAGCAAAAGAACTTGACATACTCGTAAAATTCGACAGGATGTGCAAGGAGAACAATTTACGCTATTTTATTACAGCAGGAACGCTTCTCGGCGCGGTAAGGCACAAGGGCTTTATCCCGTGGGACGATGATATTGACGTTGTAATGCTCAGAAAGGATTTCAACAGATTGAACCGTGTCTGCAGTAAGGCATTACCCGAAGGACTTTTTCTGCAGGACAAGAAAAATGACAAGGGTTACCCGTTCCACTTTGACAAGATAAGGCTTGACAACACTGAGGTCATCGACCCGTTTCTTGAAGGCGTAAATATGCACAAGGGTATTTATATAGATGTTTTCCCTGTGGACAAGTGTCCCGAAAACAATAAACTGGCACAATTCATGTTCAAATGGGTAAGCACGACATCTTATGCGCTTATAGCAAAGCAGAACAAGGATTTTGACTTTGACTATACCAAAAAGTCAGCCCGTATGCTTTATCACTTTATGATAAAGATGCCGAGAGGCTTTGTTATTGTGATGCGTGACTTTGTTGTCGGTATCTTCAATGTATTCTGTTCGGGTAAAAAGCTGTGTACCGTAAGCGGTGCGCACGGCTTCCCCAGAGAAACATATAAAAGCGAATGGTTTGAGGAGACGATTATGCTCCCGTTTGAAAGCGGCGAATATCCCGCACCCAAAGGATATGACAGTCTTCTCACCAATATGTACGGCGAATATATGAAGCCGCCGGAAGATGATGAAAAAAGCGGTCACTTCACAAGCGTTGAAAGTGACAAATAAGTATCAGAATAAGGATCTATATGAAAGGACAAAAAGAATGAAAAGAGTAATTACCTACGGAACATTTGATCTGCTCCACTACGGACACATTGAGCTTCTCAAAAGAGCAAAGGCGCTCGGCGATTATCTTATCGTAGTGCTTTCGACAGATGAATTCAACTGGAACGAAAAGCAGAAGAAGTGCTATTTCAGCTATGAGATAAGAAAGCAGCTTCTTGAAGCTATCCGCTACGTCGATCTTGTTATCCCCGAAACCTGCTGGGATCAGAAGATAAGCGACGTAAAAGAATACCACGTTGACACATTCGTAATGGGCGACGACTGGAAGGGAAAGTTTGATTTTCTCAAGGAATACTGCGAGGTAGTTTATCTGCCCAGAACACCCGAAATTTCAACTACGCAGATAAAGCACGACCTGAGCGACAAGTAATATAAAGATAAACAGACAGTCGCATAATTTCACGGAGGAACTAAAATGAGCAACCCCTTTACCTACGCCAATAAGGTACGCAAAAAATTCAAGGATCCTTACTGGGTAGCGAAAAACAAGTATATAACCTATTATGAGCAGTTACCGATAGATGAGAAGGTAATACTGCTTGAATCGCAGACCGCTACAAAGATCAGCGGTAACCTTTTCTATATCCTGAAATATCTTCTGACCGATGAAAAATACGCCGGATATACGGTTTACCTTTCATCATGGGGAAGATATGTAAAAAGCATTACGGCTATCCTTGAACACTACGGATTTGAAAACGTAAACATTGTTGTTTATGCTTCCGACGATTATATGCGTCTGCTTGCAAGCGCAAAATATCTGATAAACGATGCTACCTTCCCTAACTACTGGATAAAGAAAGAAGGACAGGTATATATAAACACATGGCACGGCACTCCGCTCAAAGCCATGGGACGCAAGGTGCATAACGATGTATTCTTCGGAAACGTTCAGAAGAACCTTGTAAATGCCGACTATCTGCTTTATCCCAACATCTTTACGAAAGACGTAATGATAAGGGACTATATGCTTGAGAATATTTCTTCGAATTCCTATATACTCTGCGGTTATCCGAGAAACACGGTATTCTTCGACAGGGACGCAGAGAAAAAGATAAGAGAAGAGCTTGAGATCACCGACAAGAAGATATACGCATATATGCCGACATGGAGAGGTACTGTCGATAAGGTCGGCGTATCCAAAAACGACGCATATCTTATGTATTACCTTTGCGAGCTTGACAAAAGACTTACCGATGATGAGATATTCTATATCAACATTCACCCTATGGCAATGCACGCCAAGAACACGGCGGAAGTCAGCAAACTAAAGCATATAAAGAACTTCCCTGCCGAATACGAAACATACGACTTTTTAAATATCGCAGACGTTCTTGTTACAGACTATTCAAGCGTATTCTTCGATTACGCCTGCACACGCAAAAAAGTGGTGCTTTTCCCGTATGATAAAGACGAATATCTCTGCGACAGAGGTATGTACATGGATATGGATGACCTGCCCTTCCCGCAGGTATTTGACCTTGACGCTCTTGTTAACGAGCTGAGAAGCGAAAAGAACTACGATGATGAAGAGTTCGTAAAGACATACTGCACATGGGACAGCAGTAACGCTACTGCACAGCTTTGCGACAGAACAATACTCGGTATAGATACAGGACTTACAGTAGCGCCCGTTGTGAACAACGGCAAGGAAAACGTGCTGATATATGCCGGCAACCTTGACAAGAACGGTATAACCACGTCGCTCAGATCCCTTATGAAAAATATTGACCTTGACAAGCGAAACTACTATATTTCATTCTGTCAGGGAAAAGCAAAAAGACACGGCGAACAGCTTGCAACATTCAGTGATAAGGTAAACTTCTTCGCAGTAGCGGAATACTTCAACCTTACAGCTGCAAACAAGACCGTAAACAAGCTGTACAAGGAACACCTTGTTTCTACGAATCAGTATATCAAATCACTCGGAAAGCGTATCGAACAGAACTTCCTGCGTTCATACGGCAATGCAAAATTTGACAGGGTTATTCAATTCTGCGGATATGAGGACGAGATGATTCTGCTCTACAGCCAGTTCAAAGGTCAAAAGACGATATGGGTGCATAATGATATGCTCGCCGAAATCAAGACAAGAAGCAACCAGAGAAAAGACCTTCTTGAATATGCTTACCACACTTATGACAACGTTGTTGCGGTAACCGATGATATTGTCGCACCTACGCAGATACTTGCAGGTAAGGACAAGAAGATCAACATAGTAAAAAACACTATCGACTACAAGACGATCCTTGCAAACAGCGAACAGCCTATAACCCTTGACCCCACCACAAAATGTTCTGTAGAACCCGAAAAGTTCTATGAGATCATGCAGTCGGACGCAAAGAAGTTCATAAATGTCGGCCGTTATTCGCCCGAAAAGGGTCACGACAGACTTATAGACGCTTTCTATAAGCTCTGGCAGAAGGATAACAGCATATATCTTATAATAATGGGCGGCAACTCAAGAGCAAAGAAGTACGAAGCGCTTATTGAAAAAGTAAACGAAATGGGACTTGCCGATAACGTTATACTTCTGCTCGCCGTAAGCAACCCTTATCCTATAATCAAGGCGTGCGACGGATTTATATTAAGCTCGCTGTATGAAGGCTTCGGTCTTGTACTTGCAGAAGCTGATATCCTCGGTCTTCCGATAGTATCGACCGATATCACGGGTCCGAGAACATTCATGAAGAAATACGGCGGTACTCTTATAGAGAATTCCGACGAGGGTGTATACAAGGGATTACAGATGTTATACAACGGTGAAATCAAACCGATAAACGTTGATTATGAGGCTTACAATCAGGAATGCGTAGCTGAATTTGAACAGCTCTTCACCGAAAACAAGTAACATTTGTACGGCTTGACGTTCTTAAAAGGATAAAAATATGTCACATTACGATTATCTTATTGTCGGTGCGGGACTGTACGGTTCAGTTTTTGCGCACGAGGCAACAAAACGGGGCAGAAAGTGCCTTGTTATTGACAGGCGTAAGCATATCGCCGGAAACATCTATACCGAAAATACAGAAGGCATAAATGTTCACAGATACGGCGCACATATTTTCCATACCTCGGATAAGGCTATCTGGGAGTATGTAAATCAGTTTGCGGAGTTCAACAACTATATAAACTCCCCTGTCGCTTCATATAAGGACGAGCTTTATAACCTGCCGTTCAATATGAACACATTCAGCAAGATGTGGGGTATCAAGACTCCCGCCGAGGCTAAGGCGATCATAGCAAAGCAGATTGAATCCCTCAAAATAGATGAGCCGAAAAATCTTGAAGAACAGGCACTGAAATTAGTCGGAACCGATGTTTATGAAAAGCTGATAAAAGGCTATACCGAAAAGCAATGGGGCAGACCGTGCACAGAGCTCCCGTCATTCATAATAAGACGTCTTCCTCTGAGATTTATATATGACAACAACTATTTCAACGACCGTTATCAAGGCATACCGATAGGCGGATATACACAGATAATCGAAAAAATGCTTGAAGGCTCTGATATCAGAACCGATACAGATTATGCCGATCTTATAAAGGAATGTCCGGATATTGCCGATAAAACGGTGTATACCGGTCAGATCGACGAATTTTTCGGCTATAAGTACGGTGCTCTTGAATACCGCTCGGTGCGTTTTGAAACCGAAGTCCTTGATGAAGAAAACTATCAGGGAAATGCGGTTGTAAACTACACCGACCGTGAAGTTCCGTACACCCGCATAATCGAACACAAACATTTTGAATTCGGAAAGCAGGAAAAGACGGTTATCAGCCGTGAATATTCTGCCGAATGGAAACCCGGTGTTGAGCCGTACTACCCTGTAAACAATGACAAGAACAATGCACTGTATGAGAAGTACAAGGCTCTCGCAGATACACGCAAGGACGTTATCTTCGGCGGCAGGCTCGGACAGTACAGATACTATGACATGGACAAGGTCATAGCGGCGGCACTTGAAGCGGTGAAAAACGAATTCGATAAATAACAACACGGCACGACAATCGTAATGAAAGTCGTGCCGTATTTGTTTATATATCCTACTGATACAGCTCGCAGCTGTCGGGAGAATAGTAGTCAAATGCCGAAAGATAGACCCTGTTATCATTCTCATAGGCTATATAGCTGTCAGAGGCTTTGATCAATCCGTCATCGTTATAAATCACTATCAGATATCCAGACATATCGTTATCCGGGCAATCAGCAACACTGTTTATCCTCCACACGGAGGTATCCGGATCTTTCCACACAGTAAACGGTTTTCCGACTGCCTTTGTAAAGCCGTCTATCGTGTCGTTTTCCTTTATCGCATTCAAGGCTGTATCAAGATCTATAACAAGACTGTCGCTATCGGTATGAGATATCTCATTGCCTATGATCCGCAGATCGTCCGGAAGATCATCGTTTACTTCAAATGAAGCGGCAGTCAGAGGTTTTCTCTCCCCTGTTTTAAGCTCATCTGCGGCAATATCGGCACTGTAGATACGCACACTGTGCATACCGATATTTCCTGCATCATTAGCATCGCTCCTGCACGAAAGAAACAGCATGCCGTATATCTTTCCGCCGCTGCCAAGGCAAAGGATATCGTCATATTGATAAACTGTGTTATCATTGATCGGATATTCATAGCTCTGTATATTTGAACGTTCTGATCCGCCGTTTTTCAGTATTTTAAGAAAGCCTTTGCGATAAGCCGACATAAATTCATCTATCTGTTCATCAAAACCGGGCTGCGCCTTAGCGTTGTCACTGTACAACGCCACAAGTGCATTTCTGTCGCCGTTTTCTGCGGTTGCGATATTCTTCACGAATATCGCAACCGCTCCATTTTATCGAATAGTTATCACTGCCCGATTTCCAGTATTCCACCACGTTGTCGTACTGCATATCTTCTATTATGAGTTTGGCAGTACCGATTGTAAACATGGCGGCGATTGATAATATTACGATTTTCGGTATTGCACATAATATACTTCCTGCAATGACACCTGCCTTCGGTGGCTGTACACCCCTTGCAATGCTTCTTTCTCTGTGTACTATCCCTGTGATCAGCAACGGCAGTCCGACAGCCAGCGGAATAATAATGAGAACAAGAGTGCCGATAGCAAGAAATCCTGCGGTGACTAACATCATAGATGCAAACATCATATAGATTTTCCCCTTTAATGACTCGGCTACTGTACGTTTACCTCAAACTTATACCCTACTCCCCATATAAGCCTTATGCTCCACTTTGAAGATAAGCCGTCAAGTTTGGATTTCAGCAGGCTGACCGATTCTTCAACCAGTGCGTCACTGCCCTTTGCGTCAGGACCGAATACTTCATAGGCAAGCTGTTCCTTGCTGAACACACGGTTCGGATTCGCTATAAACGAGCGGAGTATCTCAAGCTCATTAAGCCCCAGCGGATACTCCTTGTCGCCTACCTTCGCACAGTTATGTTCATTATCAATCGACAGCGTGTCATACTCGCCACGCATCTTCCCGTCATATTTGTCGAATACCTCCGACAGCTGTCCTATATCAAGCGGCAGCGATAAAGTATGCTCGCCTCCGTCATTCTTCAGCGTATATATATCAGCCATAAGAGAGGTGTGGCGACATTCCTGCTCTGCATCAAGATAGCAGCCGCCGAGTATTATAATATCGGGGTGAAGAATAAGACATTCACGCACAACGTGCTGTGTATCCTCGCTTATATCGCATATCGTTTTTACCGTAAAGCCCTCTTTTTCGGCATAGTTCTCAATAAAATCACATATATGCTCGTTGTCACAAGCTATTATAATCTTCTTTGACATTTCAGTGCCTCCGTAAAGTACACAATATTAAATATTAAGGCGATAAATCCTTATCGCCCTGTTTCTATTTATATTATACAGCCCCTCACGCCTTTTTTCAACACCTTTTTCAAAAATTCCGTCAATTTTATGTGTAAATCTGCACAAATAATTATCAATCTGCTGAACGACTTTTATATCAATGTAACAAAATTATCACTTTTCACATTTTACCCCTTGATTTTTATGTGTAAAGTGATTACAATAATAATCAGCAGTTAGCACTCAAACATAAAGAGTGCTAACAACTTGGAAATAAAAAGCACCGTCACAGTTAAAAAAGTGACAGCAAATATAACAAGGAGGTCATTCAAAATGACGATCAAACCGTTATCGGACAGAGTAGTTATCAAGATGCTCGAAGCAGAAGAAACAACAAAGGGCGGTATAATTCTTACAAGTGCCGCACAGGAAAAGCCCCAGGTAGCAGAAGTTGTAGCGGTAGGCCCCGGCAAGACAGTTGACGGAAAGCTCGTTCCCGTACAGCTTAAAGTCGGCGACAAGGTTCTTATGAGCAAATACTCAGGAACAGAAGTCAAGGTTGACGGCGAAGAATACACAATACTCCGTGAGGAAGACATCCTCGCAGTTGTAGAATAATTGAAAGTGAGGAACATTCACAATGGCTAAACAGATTATATACGGTGAAGAAGCCCGCAAGGCTTTACAGGCAGGTATCGACCAGCTTGCAAACACAGTAAAGATTACACTCGGCCCTAAGGGCAGAAACGTAGTGCTTGACAAGAAGTTCGGCGCTCCGCTGATTACAAACGACGGTGTTACTATCGCCAAGGAAATTGAGCTTGACGATCCTTTCGAAAACATGGGCGCACAGCTTGTTAAGGAAGTTTCTACAAAGACAAACGATGCCGCAGGCGACGGTACAACAACAGCTACTCTGCTCGCTCAGGCTCTTATCAGAGAGGGTATGAAGAACATTGCCGCAGGCGCTAACCCTATGGATGTTAAGCGTGGTATCTCAAAGGCAGTTGACTCGGCAGTAGCAGAGATAAAGAAGAATTCAAAGGCTATCGAAAACAGCGATGGCATTGCCCGTGTAGCTACAGTTTCATCCGGTGACGAAACAGTAGGTAAGCTGATTGCAGAGGCTATGGAAAAGGTTACAACAGACGGTGTTGTTACTCTTGAAGAAGGCAAGACAGCAGAAACATACAGCGAAGTCGTTGAAGGTATGCAGTTCGACAGAGGCTACATTTCACCTTACTTTGCAACAGATACAGATAAGATGACAGCTAACCTTGACGACGCTTACATCCTTATCACAGACAAGAAGATAAGCAACATTCAGGACGTTCTGCCCTTACTCGAACAGGTCGTACAGGCAGGCAAGAAGCTGCTTATCATCGCTGAGGACATCGAGGGCGAGGCTCTTACAACACTTATCCTCAACAAGCTGCGTGGTACATTCGTATGCGTAGGTGTAAAGGCTCCCGGCTTCGGCGACAGACGTAAGGAAATGTTACAGGATATCGCAATTCTTACAGGCGGTACTGTTATCACATCAGAACTCGGTCTTGAGCTTAAGGATACAACTATCGACCAGCTTGGCCGTGCTAAGAGCGTAACAGTTTCGAAGGAAAACACAACGATTGTAAACGGCGCAGGTTCAACAGAGCAGATTCAGGCAAGAATCGCTCAGATAAGAGCCGCTATCGAAAACACAACAAGCGAATTTGACAAGGAAAAGCTCCAGGAAAGACTTGCAAAGCTTGCAGGCGGTGTTGCTGTTATCAAGGTCGGTGCCGCTACAGAAATCGAAATGAAGGAAAAGAAGCTCCGTATCGAAGACGCTCTTGCAGCCGCTAAGGCAGGCGCAGAGGAAGGTATCGTAGCAGGCGGCGGTACAGCGCTTATCAACGCTATGCCCGCTGTAGAAGCTCTTATCGCAACCCTTGAGGGTGACGAAAAGACAGGTGCTAAGATAGTTCTCCGTGCTCTTGAAGAGCCTGTTCGTCAGATTGCCGCTAACGCAGGTCTTGAAGGCTCTGTTATTATCGACACTATCCGCCGTGAAGGCAAGGTAGGCTACGGCTTTGACGCTCAGAACGAAGTATACGGTGATATGATTGCCGCAGGTATCGTAGATCCCGCAAAGGTAACACGTTCAGCTTTACAGAACGCCGCTTCAGTTGCAGCTATGGTTCTTACAACAGAGAGCCTTGTTGCCGACAAGAAGGAAGAAAATCCTGCTCCCGCAATGCCCGCAGGCGGCATGGGCGGTATGGGCGGAATGTATTAATTCCGAGCACAACAGAATAAGATCAGCCCAGTACGGATTTTTCCGTACTGGGCTTTCTGTTTGTTTATAGCTTATAATAGTTATACGCAGTTATTTGCCGCCTTTACCGAATGCCTTGCTCCAGTCAACGTTACGGGCGATTCTGTAACCGCTGTCGGTTTTAGTAAGGTCGGCGGAGAAAACCATATAACAGCTTGTACCGGGTGTCTGAGAATTAAGCACCATATAAGCCAATTTTACGTTATCACCGTCTTTATAGGCTTTGGCACAATCATAAAGGCATTCACGCTGTGATAAACTTTCTAAAGCCGGACCGTGCAATCCCGTCTCATTGCACCTGCCGATTGAAATTCCTTTCACGCAGAATTTACCGTCCTGATATGTGAATGTGTCAAAGTCCTTTTCAAACTGTTCAAATGTCGTAATATCGGAATATACCGACTTTTCCGATTCATAAAATTCCTTCATAGACGTAAACGCAGTCGGCTGTGCCGAACTTTCAAACCACTTATCGTAATCGTCTTTTGGGACAGCGGTTATATCCGGCATATCCTTTATCTTGTTACCTGCATTGTAAAGCTCGGTTTCAAGCTTACCACACTTTTCAAGAATATCGGCAACCTCTTTTTGCACCTGCTCATCGTCAATGATTTTATCACCGAGCGCCTCACTGAACATTTTGTCAATTGTGGTTTTGCCGGGCGTCTTATATTCACTGCCGTAGTCGTAGATAAATGACGCTATATCACGTTTGCTTTCCTCTGCAGAACTGTCCACCACGCCTATTGCAGTAAATTTTTCGTCTTCATAAACGGAAGTGGATTCTTCAGGCACGGAGGTTTCGGGAGTTGTGATGCTTTCGGTTGTTGATTCCGATGCAGATGATGTAACAGAGGTATCCTGCGATGAAACAGGCTTAGAAACAGTATTGCCGGCACAACCGCTGAGCAGAGAAACAAGAATTAAAGTGCATATCAAAGTTGTTTTTTTCATAGAATCACTCCTTTTGAATTAGCTAATTTGAAAATCGGCAGAATTCTGATTAATGTAA